>ENA-OOSB01000114-OOSB01000114.1-human-gut-metagenome-genome-assembly--contig:-NODE-114-length-42829-cov-9.641722_pt1 | contig 42829 bp, 74 predicted proteins | sample MGYA00241173_ERZ501204 | MGnify/ENA primary metagenome ERZ501204 (study PRJEB25962, sample SAMEA1965384) | human gut metagenome | biome: human gut; feature: human-associated habitat; material: faeces...
CAAGCGTGCTCCAATTCGAAGACCGCTGTGCTACCATTACACTAAGCTCGCATTTATTATCTTTAGTTATACAGCAAAGATAACAAAAATCTGTGAACAATCAAAAATTTAATTAACAAATTATAAAGAAAATTTGCGAATTTTGGTTAAATAAATCTCTTTACGATATTGGTTAACTCCACCATAGTCACCATAACTCATCTGCACTTTACGAAGATGGTATAGCTTACCTCCCTCTAATTTTAATTTATCTGCTATATCCTTTGGAAAAGTAAAATCAATAACCTTGTCAACTGTTATTTTTTTATAGTTACTATCCTTTGAATTTATAACATATATTAAGAAAGCACTTAATATAAGCAGGTACCACTTAATTTCAGAGTAATCTGTAGTGGGTCTTAAAAATCTGAATTCTACAGTTTTATGGGCATCACCTGAAATTAAATGCATTATATTCATATTAAAATATCTACCGTGCACTTCCCACTTACGCTCCTCTGTTGAATCATATGAATTAGGTAAATAAAAACTTTGGTCATCATTATACTTATTACCAGTGAACCTTTTGTAGAATGTAGGGAGAGATGCAATACTCGGAAAAGGTTTATTGTAAGCTTTACCATTACTTTTATAGCGTTCTGTATAGTAACTATATCTTGGTATGTACATACTAATAGACCATTGAAAATGGCACCAGAACTTACACAGACGATTAATATAACTATTATTAATTGGAAAGTTACCAAAATGAATATGCAAAGAGCAGTTTTTATCGTAAAACGTGTATCTTTCAAGCAGTTTCAAATGCTGTTTAATAATAGGTAAATCTATATGTGTTAATGGAAAAGTTACATATTCATGCCCATTAATTGAACCATCATACAGTGGTACTAGATTTGTATCAATACAACTTAACCAAGGTATGTTTCCTGCGGATGTTTCATATTCAAGGCCAAAGGTAAAGTCTTCAATATATGTAAATTCTTTATCAGGTATTAATTTAATATACTTAGGTTTTAAAGATAGTTTTGAAAAATTGTAACATCTATCTATTGGATAATTAAACACATATTTAGAATCTGTAATGATATTATTAGATAGTTTTAAATCTATCGTATAGCAACAAATATTATTTACCCAATATAATGGTATTTTGCAGTTCTCGCGTCTTTCCAAATAGGTAATTTTCCCTTCTATTACTAGAGGAATATTTAGTGGGTCTATTTCAAAATAACCATATTCTATATATGCGTAATCAATATAGATCACACCTCTTAGTAAGGTATCTCCAGTTTCCCACCTTTTTTTAGTATTATTGTACAGCATCTAAATTAACAAGTCTATTAGTTATAAACTGTAAAATCTGTGTTTCTAGTACTTCAAAATCGAATGTTGTATTTTCTGCATTATTCTTGAAAATTTCAAAAGCGCTAGGAGCATAGGTATATGTTGTAGAACTTACTCCATCTTTTACATTAACTTTATCAGGAGCATTAAATAGAGTAACATATGATCCTTCCATGTACTTCATATAATTGAAGTCTTTGTCAACAGTAGTTAAGACACCATTAATAATTCGAGGATTATATGCAAAGTAATCAATAACTTCGGGACAATAAACAGAAAGAACATCATTTGTAAAAAGGTCATCTATATTTTCAAGGAAATCATAACTTTCTTTATTGGGTAACAATCGCCCATAGAAGAAGTAGAAAGTATGTCTATATGCGTTAGAGCTGGCATATGCTTCGGGTACTAAATGCCCAGAAGGATAAGCTAGATACATACCGTGTGCTGGAATTTCATTTAACATATACGTACCTGTAGTTTGACTGTAATATAAGTTATTAGAGGTATATGCTGGGGAATTATCCTTATAAGAAGCACCATATACTGGTATGCAAAGGGTTCTCCTTAATTTTTCACGATTAATATTTCTAATACAGTAAACCTTGTTATTCTTAATTCGGCATAACTTATTTACAGGAAATTCATAGATTGTTTTTTTACAGTTGATGGAATATAGAGAAGCATACATCGACGAAAAATAAAGTTTACCCTCGTTAATCATATAAACTAAAGGTCGCTCAGATTTTGTTTTGTTTTCATTATAACAAGAGCTCCCTTTGAACATGAGTACTTCTGGAGTCAAAGATCTATAATCTACCATTATAAGAACAGCACAACCTGTATATTCTTCTAGAACATCATATCCATGTTCATAAATAATTTCTGCCAAAATTTGAGAATCAGACATACCAAGAGTATTAAGTTCTGGAAGATATTTATTAGATAATTCTCCAATATTAAGAATAGTACCATTATGCATTAGTACAAACTCAATTTTGTTACCACGTCTAATAACAACTGGCTGAGCCTGATCTAAATTCACAGGATATCCAGGAGAGGCCTTTCGACAATGTAATAAAGCAATAGAAGCTGACTTTGGATAATTTATACTAGTAGTAAAGTTCCTAAATAATTTTCTGTCACTGACTCCATATTCTACCTTACCATCAATAAAAATACCACAACTATCTCCCCCTCTTTCATCGTTTAGGGTTCCAAGTATATTAAAGTGGTTTATGTTAAATTCAGTCTTTTCAGTAGAAATTATTCCAGCTAGTCCGCACATATTCCATAAAGTTTAATTAGATGTTCTGCCAGTACTTTATTAGATGTATTAATACACTTTTGAACTAAATCTCCTTCTGGCAAAGGAAATCCTTCATTAAACATATCTACAGCTAACATAGTTTGTTTATAAATCATTGGAAGGTATTTGTCATTAAGCATAAAGCTACTTAGACATCTTGCTTCTACTCCCCACTCAGGACAACGGAAACTTCCTGCTTGACCATATAGAGTTCTTCTAAAAGTATCTCTATCATATAATACAGAAGGAACTCCACAGCATAGATCAAAGAACTTAATAAGCTTAACAGATGTATCAAAATTAGGGTTATCATATCCTATGTGAATGTGTGAACCTGCCACTCTTCTATTATCAGGATAACCTTGTGGCTTATCGTTTTCACACTCTGTATAAGCATCATAATCACTAGAACATCCAATTTCATTTGCTTTAGGATCAAGTAATTGATCTTCAGGCACGGGCATAGATGCACTACAACAAATATCAAGATTGTTATCGAATTGTTTAACCCAATTACGAATCCAATCTTTCATATATTTAATAGAATCTACAAATTCATTACTAGAAGTACAAGGTGGGATATTAAATTCTCCTAAAATACAGTCAATCTCCACACCAAATCCTTTTGGCATGCCTTTAGTATATGGTTTACCTTTTTCTCCTGGAATTATTCCAATTGCAGATACTACTTGGTTTGTTTTTGTATTAAAAATAAATAACTCGGGGTCTGCTCCAACTGTAATATTTTTAATTTTCATCTGCTATTAATTTATCAATTATTTCATTTATTCTTATAACAATTGGTGATTCAGGTCTCATATATTCAGGATGTCCTTGGATAGCCAAACACTTTGGAAGATTTGGTCTGTCATACAAAACAATTTCAGGTTCATAAGGAGGAGACATAACATTATCTCCCTCATATATACTTGACCGATGACTAGTTGAATAAAACAAACATGTCCAATACTTATATGGTATTATAAATGGATACTGCATTTGATGGTGTGTACTGGTAATTTCATACATTTTATTCGTACTTATCTCTGTAATAGAGTGAGTTATTCGAATAGCATGATTTTCCACATTCTGAATAAGTATGCCACCATTCATAATACATAAATATTGACTGCCTCGGCAGATCCCCACAGCTAACTGATCAGGTCTGATTTTCTCAAATTCTTTCTTTTCTGCGAGATCCCTTTGTAAATTAGCACAAGTAGTAGGATGAGGTTTACAGTTATACAAAGAAGGGTGTACATCTTCTCCACCTGTAAAAATAACAATATCTGCATCGTTAATATCATCTACTAGCTCACGCTTAGTAATAAAATTAGCATAGTGTACTTGATTACCAACGACATATACTTTTTTTGTTTTTAGCATAGTATTCATTCGCTATAAAATTAATTCCCTTGACAATTTGAGGTAATTGCTTCGAGTTAAATACTCGAAGCAAATGGCACAAACTATTATGTTCAGCCATAATCCTACAAAAACTTTCACTATAGTTAAAGTCCCTTCTAATTAAATTAAACTGGCACTTAGGATTAATGTTATAAAATGTTAGGTTATCTAATCCTGGGCAATGACATCTTCTTCCATCATGAAACAATGTAATATAAAGTTGCATAATTTGAGTAATATCCAATTCTGGAAAGTTTGCTCTATTTTGCCATGCAGAGTATAATAATAACCAAAACGGATTTTCGTATACATATCTAATATACATAGCACTATAGACAAAGAATCTATTGTCAGGAGCACACCTAATTTGTAATTTGTATGAATGTGTACTCTTTACAAGTGATATTAATGTAAACCCCAGTAGTCTTGAGATTTCCTTAAAGTACTCAATTAATGTTTTCGTATCAAATGTACAGTAGTTAAGCTGAACTTGTCTACTTCGAGGCCATATAATAGTAGCATAATAATAACCATTAAATTCACCTTGAGAACATCCCCTACTAAAACAAGCCATATTTTCATAAAAGTAATTACCAGCATAGTAATTACATTTATATTCTTTTCCTCTAAAATCTAGTATCATAGTACTTTTTTAAATGATTCCCATAATAAGTTATCCCAAAAGAAGCCAGAGAAGGAGCTGTATTACTTTCAACAATGATATAACTATTATCACTACACAATATATCAAAGCAGGCAATTGTGAGGTCCATTTGTTTTAATGCCTTAATACAATCACTAATTATATTTTCCCAACATACAGGTAATTTGTGTTCCTCTGTTACTAAAACAAATATTGAATTATCAGCATGTTTATGCCATTGTACTTCAGCGTCTTGTTTCAGCACTTTTTTACAAGCATAAAAACAACCATGATGAACATCAATATGTACTCTATATTCATTTGGGAAGAAGTAATACTTTTCAAACACGAAATCCCTTATATTAACATTATTACATAGATCGTCTAAAGATTTGGGATTATCAATATAATAAATATTCTTCCCTTTCGATGAATGTTTATGTTTTGCTATAAGAATTTTGTGCTGCATAAAAAACTTATAAATGCTTGCTTTGTTAGAAGAACTAATCCATTCACTATGAGATACACCCGCTTTGTCAAAGGCACGCTTCATTAATATTTTATTCCCAGAAGTTTTAACTCCCTCTATAGTATTAATTTCCAAATATTTATATTTAGAAATTAAAGGAGTTGTGCTCCCTAAACGTAGTAGTACTCTTTGATTAAAAGGTATACTACGTAAAGGAGCACAACTTGTATTTGGACTGAAAACTCGAAGTTTTAACATACTATAGTTCTAATGCCTTATTATAGCAGTACACAGCCAGTTCCTTCTGGGTTAACTTATTATAATCAGCAAATTCAGCCCCATGGTCCTGTAAAAGCTTTGCAATATACTGTAGTTCGTGTTTTTTTAGTTTGCTAAATTGAGTGGCCGAGAATTCTGCGACCTTCTTATCAAGAGCAATTAATTTGAGGAATACTTTTCCAAATGGTTTATTATTAAATTTATTAATATATACCTTTTGGTCAATATTATCCTCTACTGGGATAGCTTTAGGTTCAGGGTTAGGAACAACCTCGTCATATGGGATAATCATAAATTCAGGTACCCATATGCCTATAGATAGAAAATATGGAATATCTGGGTCATTCTTATCTACATCCTCAATAACAGCAACATTACCAAAATAGGGAAAATCAGAAAATAAGACATATTTCATGTCTTTGTTACAATAAACACCTTCTAAGTCAGGTGCTTCCTTGAGTAGATTATCCTTAAGTAAACAATCAAGATTTTTAATGATAACTTTGTCTCCTTGTTCAAACATAACTATTTTTATTTTTATTTGAAAAATGATAAATATTCTAATGGACTAACAATTCTATATTTAGTCTTTCTAAACTCTAAAAGGTCAAAAGAATCTGAATAACTCATCATTGACCTTAAGTAGTCAACGAAATTTTCACACCAATCTTGTAACTTATACAAAACTGGAACTGTGGTTTCAATACCCTCAGCAGTTTTGAGTTTTTGGTTTCCTATTTCTATCTGTGCTTTTTTAGTAGACATACCATAGTATTTACGTCTGAGTCCTAGATTTGGATCTGTAACAGGTAGTAACTCTCCACAGGCTTCTTGAGATTGTGCAAAGAGTTTTCCAACCATTACATAATCAGCTCCAAGAGCTAGTGCTTTAATAATCTTATCATAATTATCAAATCCTCCGTCCGCAATAATAAATGGAACACTTTTGTATGGATGAGTTATTGAGTTACAACCCAAGTAAAAACCAGAGTCACCCGCTATATTAACTACTTTTGTTTCTTCAATACATTTTTCTATAGCCCGCTTTTTATCAACAACTTCCTTAATTAAGGAAGCCATTGCATAGTGTATTCCACCATTAGCAGAAGTAGTACATACAGAACCTCCCCCTACACCTATCCGTACAAAATCAATTCCTGCTAGTGAATAATCAGCATAAGTATCAGGGTTAGCAATATTGCCCGCCATTAATGACAATCGACCTCCAAATATAGACTTTGCTTGTGAGCATAAATCAATTAACTTTAACATGTGGCCATTAGCAATATCAACACACACATAACGAATATCATTGGTGGTATCATATATATTTTCAAAATCTGTAATAAATCTTTCAAACTCAGATAAGCCAAGTGCAACAAACGTACTTGTAGACAACTCCCATCGTTTATCATAATCTACTCCTCTTGGAATAATTGTATTGATCTTATTTCTAAGAAAAACTTCATAATTATTCTCATTAATAACAGAATTCATAGGAGCAGTAAATAACGGCAGCATACCATCAAAGTTATATGGATTACAGTCTGCACGATGTTCTATTCTACTGGTTCTAGCTGGTACTAAACAAATATCATTTAACCCATATGTCATTTTTAATCTCTCTTAATTAGTTTATTTTTCTGTTCCTCAGTATCCCTAAATTTTTTTATTTTTCTTTTCTTATTTAGACGAGCAATCTCTTCCTCGTACCTATTATATTTATCCAATTGATTACCTCGAATAAATTTACCCATGATAAAAAACAGAATTTCAATTTTGATTTACTATTGAATCTCTAAAGTACCTGGTTCCAGTCCAAGTTCTTTCTCGACTTCTGCGATTGTTTTCTTTACAACCTTATTCTTTACTTTTGGCCAAGCAACATCCATTTTTGTGTAATCACTAAGTTTAAAACAGTGTGGTGTTGGAACAAAAATCTTCTTAACTTGGTAGAAACTCCCATTTTTAGGGGAATTAAAGCATCCACTTAAATAACCCTTAATTTCTCCTTTATTGTTAACATAAACAATAGCTTTAGAAGAAATAATAAATCCAAAATACTCTTGATCTTTAACTATTAACTGTACTATTCGCCCAGGTAAAAACTCAGACTTAAAATCATTATTAAGATTAGAATCTACCTTATTATCCTCAACCTTATTTTTTTCTTTACCTAGAATCTTTTCAAACTGGTCTATAATAGATATGTCATTTGATTTTAATTCAGGTGATTCAAGTAATTTTAATAGATTCTTTTCTGATTTTAAAATAATATCACTATATAGAGCAAGTTTATTCTCTTCTATATCATTAATACCTAACTCTTTAAGGATAGTGTTGTCATCATCTGAACAGAAGATATCACTATCTCCAGTAAGGTAATGAATATTCTGATTATATGTAACAACATAATAAGATCTTTTATCTGTATCAATTAAGATCTTATAAGGGTGTCCTGAAAGTAATAAAGATATACTTACCTTAGGATAGTTTAATGTATATCCGTATCTACTTAAGATAAACAAAATGGTATTTAAACTGTTACCATTATATAATAAATAACGCATAATTTGATTTTTTTGTTCTTTTTAGTTAAAAAACAGTAACAAGTGAAGGCTCACTATTCTTTTACTTCTATAATTTTATATACAGAATTTTGAGTATGAAAATGATTTTTATCTACGATTTTAGTTACAGGTGAGGTTGAGAAGCGAAATCCAAGACAAGCTCGAAACCCTACAGTTATAGGTAGACTTAAATATCCTTGAGTAAGGTACCCTTTATTGATTCCATTTGGATGATGACCTGGCTTATAATTACAAGTATCAGTATCTTCTAACTTTTCAATCTGAACTTTAGTTTGTGCAGGATAACTACACACCTCATAATATAATTCACGTACACTCCTCAAAGTTTCCTCATGGTGATCATCTGATTCAGGTATTGATCCTTCACAATCACATTTCTTTAATAGTAGTAATGCTTCGAAGTCAATACACTCTAGATTATTAGCTAACCTTAGAATAGCCGACTTGATATCTCTTTGTTTTAAAATATAAAGAGGTTGCATGTGACACCTTACCAAAGAAAGAATAGCTCTTTTGTACTGAGGTTTAATATCAGAAATATATGTATCTAAAATATGTTCAGCAATTGGAACTCCTTTAATTGCATGGTCCTTACAGTGGTAAAGTCCATCTTCTCCCTTTTTTGTAGTAACTGGTTTACCTATATCATGTAATAGAGCAGCAAAGATTAGAATATTTCGATAGTCCATGTCTTGAAAAAGTACTTCATTACTGTTTTCAATATGCTTCAACATACATTTTGTAACCATACAAGTATGGGTGAAAGCGTCTCCCTCTTTATGCCAAAGTATATTCTGAGGAGTTTCTGACAACGCTTTAAATTCAGGAATTTTTAAAAGTTCATCCCAAAAGACAATATTAGTTTTTGGATCATAAATCATATTATATAATAAGATTATAAGAGATAATAGTAGTAACAAATAAAATAGCTGAAGATTTTGCAAAATGTATAAAAGTTGAATCATAATCCGACATTATTAGAGATCCTATAGTAATTGCAAATAAAAGGGCAATTGACACTATAAAAATATCTCTATACACTTTGTATGTTTTGTTATTAGATACTACCCACCCTTTAAGTTTATATGTTAATATAACACCAGGTTTGTTATGGTATATATGGTAATCTTCTGGAGTAGCCTCAAAACTAAGTATTTTATTAGTTTTTATATCTTTTGCAATAAGATACATCTTACCATTAGTTTTATAGCCTCCAGATATCTTTTCTCCTCCTATAATCTCACATTGATATGGATTAGTATTTACATAGTTACTAAATTCAGAGTAATGTAGATTCAAACTTATAAGTATAACTACTATAGAAGGAACCCAATAAGCTAAAATTTTAGAAGGTATATCCATTTTATATCCATGTCTTTAAAGCTTCCAAAAAAGCTGATTCTAAAGCTTCTTCATATGTATTATAATCTACTCCACTTGCATCTATACTATGAGGAGGTCTTACAATTTTCTTAGAAGGATCTATCTGAATATCAACGATTTTATATGTCCAATATCCATGAATAGTGGGAACTATTATAATATGTATCTTATGAATATCTCTTAACCATTTTTGAAGTTTAGATTGAGTTGGAGCTAAATAATAATTATCTGTAGGATCATAAAACTTACAATTCCAAAGCACTCCTTTTTCATCATAACAAGGGCTACAATTTACATATCCTAATTTTGGAAATAGTTTAGATATTCTATTTCCATCCATATAATGTTTTTCCTTTGCAAGTTTAGCAGTATCAAAAGTAATATGTGATTCCATTATTCCCAAGGTAAAATTTTCTGAGTTATTCTTTTATAGTTATTTAATATTCCTAAGATGTTTGCTCGACCTACAGGATTTGCAGATTGACTTGCAAACTGTGGAAGGACATATCCTTCATCTATACATTTATCTACAATATACTTGGCTATATCGTATCCAGATTTTTCCTCTCCTAAATCATGATCGAGACAAATTGCATAAGGTCATTCTTTTTCAAGGAAGTCAATAGCTTCTTGATAAGACTGAGCCCATACAACTTTACAATTTCTGCCAATTGGACTAAAATTCATCCAATCATCTTCCATTGGATTACGAGCATCATCTATCCAAAAAAGTGTTTTCATAATCATCTAATTCTTAAATGAGAAAGTAAATTAAAAACTATTAATATAATACAAGCCATAGTTGGAATAAAGTTTAAAGGAGTCCAAATGAGTATTATAAAGACAAAGCTACTAATATATTTATCCTCAGTATAGTATAAATACATATCTCCTAGAGTAGTTCCTTCTTTAGATTTTATCCTCCAATAAACGTAGAGAATAATATGATTAATAATTATACATACAAACCAGCAATATACAAATTCCATAATTATATTTTATTTAAATGAAATTTTCACTACCTAATTATTTATAAAAGTATCCCCACCTTGATTCGAACAAGGACCTTTCGGGTAGAAGCCGAAGATTCTCTCCATTGAACTATGGGGACTAAATAAATAGTTTATCTTACTATTTATATAAATATTATTATTAAAGTTTTTGAATATTCTTCATAAAAACTCTAGTAATAATATCTATATTCATCTTACATTGCTCAAATATATCTATTTTATAAGAATCTTTCAGTGGGCTATCCTCTTTGTATGGCCAATGTGCAATTATAAATTCATATTCACATCTAGCCCAGTATTGATACATTAATTTTCTCGTTACAAAATCCTTACACTGCTCAAAATTTTCTTTAGAAGGTTTATCTGCTTTATAAGCATCATTATACTTTCTAACTAGGTAAGGCATTATATCATAATAGGTTGGTTTATTTTTATTATATTCTAACCATAATACTTTGAATGGTATCATAAATTTTACTATTACAATTTTTCACCTAAATAATTAACTTCTATAACATTTAAATAGTTAACTTTAAATGGATAATCATCAACTATAGTATTATACTGTATACAAACACTTTTTTTATCTGTATCATGAAAGCAAGATACAACATGATTGAAATTGATATTACAGTTATATCCTTCACCTATAATATTAATAATATTTATCTTTTTCATATTGTATTTATGTAAAAGCTCTTAGTAATAAAATCTTAACTTAAAATTCTAAGTGGTTTTTATACTTGGCAGCACATCGAAGAAACCTATATGGATCCTTTATAAAAATGCGTTTTATATTAGGATTTAAATGGCTAAGATCTGGGTAAAAACAAAAAAGCCAAACTTATCTGTATAATATAAAACAACAACAGAGCTCTGGATTTTATTACCTTTCATGTATATCTGAACGTCGAAATATGGCCTATACCCAAGTTTAACTAGACTGCTGTAAAATAAAAGGAATTGTTTAGATGATATTATAGTATATGGATATTCTTTCATTATAGTAGTGAATTAATTATTAAGATAGCTTTTTTACTGTCATAACGACCCTTGTAATCAGATTTAGGTATAATATTCAATACCTTATTGACAATATTCTCACCACTAGTAGCATATAATGCTCCACTTGGATGATAAAAATCATGTCGTAAATCTACAACAATTAATGTACGCTTCATATAGTTAAATTAAGCATAATAAAATTTGAATAAAGTGTAGACTTTGATCAATATAATATGAAGTAAAATCCTTCATATACTTTTTATAAAGTCCTCTACACTTCCAGTAATCAATAGCATAATGTCCAACTAGTAACATTATTAATTTCCAAATTGCAGCTAATCCCAAAAAGTGTAATGCAATATAAATACCTAACGCCTAAATTGCACAATGTACAAACAAGACATAATTATTTTCACATTTATACTTCTTACAAAACTCATCTTGCAACGGATAGTCTAAAACTAAATTTAGAAAGTAAAGTATAATAAAATTTATCATTATCTAATCTTTATTTTTGAGAACAAACTTCCAATATCTAAGAAGATTTGTATTATCAATACAATAGTATTTACTACAGGAACCCATATTAAAAGGAAGATCCAATCATTATCTTGATCTACATAAAAAGAATAAAGATCACCTATTGTGCTTCCACACTTGTCTTCTTCAATCCAATCAAAATACAGGGAAACGTGTAAATAAACAACTCCTATTAGATAAATACCTAAAATAATTAAAAATGTATACATATTAATCCAGTTTTTCCCAGCATTCTTGATCAAAATTCCAATGTCTAATATCACAAATATTAAACTCGAAACATAATCCAAGAATGCCGATATTAAAACAAAAGCCTGCATGATCCCCTTTATTATTATAACTAATATGGAAATCAAGCAAGCCAAATGTATTGATGTTTATAAACAAATAATAACAAATACCAAATAGTTGAATATCAAAGTCAAAAAATTTTGATAACTTAAAGATTTTAAATCTAATAGACATTTCTAATGATTTAAACTCTCCTATAGGGTGCACAAACACCCACCACAAAAAATCTAATTTACAAAGCTTCATATTTTTCTTAAATTAGAGTAATAAGCGGTTATAGACTATACTTCTAATTTGGGTTAATAACTAATATTATTGTAATACTTTATATCTTCAATATAAGTTTTCTGTGTATCTCCAGTAGGCCCTATCATAATATTAGGTTTTATTGTTCCGCATGATATATTAAGTATTACTAAGACTATTATAACTATTTTTACTATTGTTTTCATCTTTATGTTATTAATGTTTAGAGTAGGTAACAGGATTCGAACCTGTGATATAGCTTTTGCAGAGCTGGGCCTTAACCAACTTGGCGATACCTACATGTGCGGTAAGGGTGGGATTCCAACCCACGCAGCGATTTCTATACGCTCTAATGCATTTCAAGTGCATCCTCTTAAAGCTCTTGAGTACCTTACCAAATTTATCTATCTATAAACTTTCTAGTAAGTTATTTGCTGGACCGATAGGATTCGAACCCACGTTACCCAAATTAACAGTTTGGTGCTTAAACCACTCAGCCACAGTCCAGTACATTTTATATATTTATTACAGATAACTCTGCAAAAGTATTTGCAGAAATATTATAAATTAATTAGTCGAGAATGATAGTAATGCTCTATCCCCTAGAAATCCCAAATTTCTCGTGCTACTTCCACACCCCATTCTCGATAAACTATCCTTTATTCAAGGATAGCGTTTAATTTTGCAAGAACACCTTCGTTTTTCTTACGAATGTTTTCAAGAGCTTCTTTTTCAGCTTGAGCTGCTTTGATTTCCTCGTCTCTTGCTGCAATTTCTAATTCTGCAGAAGCATTTACTTCTTTAAGACCATCAATTGCAGTTTTGAAAGCATTTAAAACATTGTCTACTTTCTTAGACAGATCTACAGATGTTTTACTTTTTGAATTAAACATGTTTAATAGTTTTTTAAATTAATGCTGTGAGGAGATTTTTGGGACCCCCAATAATAGTGAACCATATGAGACTCGAACCCCTCTATTTCCTTGCAAAGGAAATGTGCTCGCCTTTACACTACATGGCCCAAAATACTTAAAGTTTAATACGAAATTGTCTTATTTTATTACATATTTTACAACGCTGTATATAAACTTTTTCAACTTTAACTGGGCGACTTTGATAGTCATTTTCAAACACCTTTTTTAATTTTTCTTCAACTGTCTCCCAATCATGTACATGAAATTTCAATTCAAACCATTTCTTTATAAGTTCTAACATATTATAAAGTTTTTAATAAAATTTTAGAGCCTCCTGTCGGACTCGAACCGACGCGTTCAAATGAAGACGGATTACAAAACCGTTGCAGTCGCCGCTGTGCCAAGGAGGCTTATAAACACTATCGTAGTTTGCACGTCTGATTTTTATTGCCACAGAAACTCCATACAAATGATCAATTTATATGTTAAGAGTTGTTACGCCGCTAATGTCAAATTTAGAAATAACTTATAATGACATAAATTGGTTATAGTTATCCTTGTATCCTATAGAAGTATTCACAAGAAGCTCGCCATGCATGCTTCTACCAGGCATTGGCACCATAAAGTCATTTCCATATATGTTAGTTAAAACACTTAAATATACTTCTGGAGCAGGAAACATTCCTCACTCAAATTTAAGGTAAACCTTATTGTTATAGTCTCTAGCGTTTCTAAGACTTTGTATCTTATTTGGAAATGTAAGATTACCAAATGACTCTGTGGAGAGTACATTATATCGTTGTCGTAGCTCTTGATATTTTTCTCTAAGATATAAAAGTCTAGATGTGTTTTCCTTAGAAGAATCATAACATTGTATTCTTGTTTTTACAGCCAGTGCTTCTAGTTTAATTAAGTGAAGCTGGTGCATAAACTTTTGTCTCTCAACTAGATCATCTGGAACATTATCAAAAGGACATATATCTATAAAGATCCCTTGGTTAAAGGTAAAATGACCTTCTAAATCCTTTTTGTGAATACATGTTGTGTCACTTCTTCTTAACTTCGTACAGCAATAAAAGGTACTGTCTGTTCAGTCATTTTGAACAAAATATGGATAATTCAACTCTTTAACTGCACACTCTAAAAATCTATCATAGTCTGTTCTAGGCATAGCAATATCAATATCATCGTCCCATGGAATAAATCCACCATGTCTGACAGCACCAAGTAATGTTCCTCCATCTAAATAGTGCTTCAAATGATATTTATCACAGATATTTTTAAACTGTCATAGCAAATCTAGCTCAACTCCTCAAAGTTCTTTTCTTTCTTTAGACACCAAGAATCCATTTTTTACTTCTGCTTCAAAAAAGTTATCTGGTAATTTAATATTTAAGTTTACCATTAAATAAAAATTTAGCCAACTCTAAATCATCAGGACTTGTAATTTTAAAATTCATAAGTTCTCCCGAGATATATAAGCATTTATTTCCATTATGCTCATATAAGTCAGGTAAAGTCTGATAATTATCTATATTTTTAATCTTTGTAATTATATTATAAAGGCTTCTAAGCATAAAAGTTTCAGGAGTCTGTAAGATAGCAATTGGCTCCGTTCTTACTCCAGGAACATGTAACGAACTAAGATCTTTTAAAGTGCTAACTGTTGGAATGTATGGAACAACAGCCGAATTATTAGAATCACAAGAAGACAAACATCTTGTAATTAAATTTGAAGTGAAAAAAGGTCTAACAGAATCATGAAACATAATTTTTTCAATAGAAGGATAGTAAGTCATTATGTATTCAAGACCAGCAATTCTAGATCTTAAGCATGAGTACCCTCCTTCTATAATTTTGATATAAGAAAATGGAAAAAGCTTTCGAAGAATAGGAATATATTCAGGTAGAGTAACTATAACAATTATGTTAAACAGTCTTAACCTAACAAACTTTTCAACAGTCAAATATACTATAGGATGTCCATTAATATCTATAAACTGCTTAGGAATATTCATTCCTACCCTAGTTCCTTTTCCAGCAGCATTAATAACTAAGGCATTCATACACTTAATCTTATACTCTTTTTCTTTTAATACTAGTTAATACACTAAAATAAAGATTCATTTCTATTCCTAAAGTAAAGGATAGTACATAGTACTATTACCACAAACCAGATAAAAAGAAATAGTAATATTAGACAGTTAATTAGTACTGTTGCCATAGTATTATTTATTATATGTGAGAAATATTTATTTAATTTTAATAGTTGCTCGTTAAAGATTCGAACTTTAACTTTCACGTTCAAAGCGTGACGTGCACAAACCAAGTACACCAACGAGCAGAAGCAAATCCGCAGCAAGAATCCACCACAAATATAAAGATAAAAGTCAATATAACCAAATATTTGTACACTTATTTCTATAATTTGTACAAATTTTTGAGATTACTATTCAGTATAATAACTAACACTTACTTTTGCTTCTCTTTTAAATAAGTATAGATAATAATGATCATTAAAGTGATAACAATCATCACGAAGAAATATGTTAATACTGTAACAAAGAAGTTTATCCCTAATATGTTATTAACAAAGTGTAATAAATAGCACACTAGAACACAATACAACAAAATTCTATGATAAATACAAAATTTGAATGTAAGAGATAAAACAATGAGACCTATTAGTACTACCATAACTGTTACCAAATCTACACAACTAATAATTACTGTAGAAATTGTATAGTAACGTAGTAGTATTTTAAATAATATGTTTAGTGCTAGTAAGAAAGGTGCAAAACGAATGAATATTAAACTAAGTTTCTTTAACATTCTATAAAATAAAATATCAAATTAATAATTAATATAATAATCACCCAGCTAATTATTGTTAATAATCTCGATAAACACCCTAATCTAGTAAGAATATCATGTGATGTAAGTTTCATTATTAAAATTCAGGTTCAAACATACTAGACGCCCATGACCAATAGCCACCATCTTCTTCTATAGAATACAAATAGCCATCATCAGGAAGTCTACCGTCTTGCATTTTATGCCAATATTTAGCTTTACTAATAGTGCATACTCTTCCTCCATATTCTGTAAGCATATTTTCTGCAAACCAGTACGAATAATCGAGATCCTTACATCCTGGATCATACTTTTCCTTTATTAAAACATTATCTCCAATTTTGTATAATGATTCCATAAGTTAAAAAGATTTTTGTGTGCCTGATGAGAATTGAACTCATGTCCATTCAACTATTAATAATAATTTTATTTACATGCTAGGTTATTTTATTCTCCTATTCCGAAAAATAACAAAACGTATCAGATAGTTTTTATCTTATCTCCTACAACTTATCTGAAATAACTCGGTTCTATAATAGTAGTTAGTAATGATTAACTTACATCATCTGCATTAATCTATACAGAAAATCTTTGTCTATTATTTCTCCAGACTTGGATAGCTTAAGCTGCAAAAGCTACTTGAGCACGCATAGGAGTTGCAAGAGGCATAACCTTGTTAGCCATCTTACGTACAGTGTTCTTAGCGTTTATTTTTTGGTCCAGTTGTTAAAGAAGTTATACCAGCTCCTGCATGAATTGTTATCAACTATCTTGAATGTCAAAAACCTGGCAGGCCCAAAGACAGGGCAGTTTATACTTATACCCTAGAAGTGGTCCATAATAGCTAAAGTGTTTAATGCTCTAATTATATAGCAGCGACTAGTATACTGTTATACTTTTCTTGTAACTTCAAGAACTATTACTAAAACTTCAATGTGAAGTTCCTAAAAGCCACTTGAGTATTTTTTGGGTTCACTCAAGAATACCGTGTTTTATTGTCGGGATCAAACAACCAAACTACCACCTTTCTATATACAAAGGCAAACTCATACTATCTGGCGTAACCCGTTACTATTATTTATATACCGCTAAGTAACCTAATGCGGTTTACTTTTTATCCTTTAAAGTATAATAATGTTGGATTATTCTTATGCACATCAATATTCGGATATCGTTTTGCAAAAGTTGACATATCAAAAGGAGTTGTAATTAAATGAAAACCATTTTTAGTAGGAATCAAAGCCTTAAACTTTGAACCAATAGGTTGACATTCTCGTTCAATAAACAGTAAGATATTATTTACCGCACGATTATCTGTAGGTCCATCAATATCAACAACCCATGTTTTATCGTCTTTATTACATGTTGATCCACAAGCATGATCATAACAACGATAAACTTCTTCCATCTGATCATATCGTATTCGTTCAGCAAGATTCTCTAAACAAACTAACGCTACATCTTTATAGCTTCGCTTGTTTAAATGAATATAAGCACGTGCTTTAAATATAGAACACATTTGCTTAATTTCCTTTTTCTTGCCTTCGAAATATTCAAGAGAACGTATACAATAGGAACGAACTAAACGGTTATTTACTCCTATATCGGGATTATCCTTTGATCTTTGTATAATCTGAAGATAATAAAAATCATCTTTAGATTCAAATTTCAAAAGACTTTTAATTAAGTCAAAATTATCTACCATTTTCTTTAATAAGTAAATTTAATTTGCATATACAAAATATTTTTATTATATTTGATTTAATTATTAAATCAAATAAATCATGAATATATTAATAAAAACATGTACGGTTTGTAAAGAATCAAAAGCCTTAGATGAGTTTCCAAAGCATCCACAGCATAAAGATGGATACAATAGTGTTTGTAAAAAATGTATGCAAAAAAGCAATAAAAAATGTAGATCAAATAAAAAGATTCATTTTATAAAGAAAATGGGAGGAGAATGTACAAATTGTAAAATAAAATTGACTGAAAATAATTGACCAATATTTGATTTTCATCATATAGATCCTTCCCAAAAAGAAGTTTCTTGATCAACATTAAGAAATTGAAGTAATGATAAAATTGAAAAAGAATTAAACAAATGCACTTTACTATGTGCTAATTGTCATAGACTTTTACACGCAAAGACTAAAGATTAACTTTAGTCTTTTATTTTTATCTATTACTATTATTCTAGTCAATAAAAAATAGAGCCTACACCTCCGATCAAGGAGATGTAGGCAATGTTTATCGTCTTTTAAGAGCTTCATAATTTTTATATGGGCCCCTCCTCTTAGTAAAGGTTTTTCCTTTACCGTGTTAGAGGAAACTATAGTGTTCTACTATAGAGACTACACCTTTGATTTAGCAGGTAGGCTTTTCTGCTTTGTAATTAGGTAAGTATAGAGCATTATGCCTTACTCTACGGTAAACAGTTCTATACGAAAGTTCTCCTGTCTTTTTATCAAAAACAGGGTTGCCTTCTTCATCTACTTTAACTTCTTTAAAGGGCATTGTAATAGCCTTCATTTTAGGATGTGCCATCTGTGTTATTTAATTATTTTTACCTTGTTTTTTAGCAATATCAAGGAGCATATTCAGTCCTACAGCATCCATAGGATTAGCAGATGCTCCTTCTTTACCTCCAATAATCATTACTTCAGGAACCCAACGAACATTTGAGTTTGCTAATGCCTGAGCTACACCAATTGTGGTTTCTTTATCAATTGTTGCTCTTTGCAATGGGTCCAATCCAGCAAGTACTTTAGCTCGTGCTGCTGCAGCTTCTGCCATGCCCTGAGCTTCAATACGTTTTGCATCTTCCTTTGCCTTTAAAGCAGAAAGACGAGCTACTTCATATTCCTGTTCAGCCTTAGTAACCTCTACAGCCTTAATTTTCTCCTGTTCCCACTTAGCCTTCATAGCAAGTGCCTTACCCTCCTCTTCAGCACGAATTGCCTCTTGAGCAGCAGCAGCTGACTTCGCACGACTAGTTTGAATAAGCATATTTGCTTCCTGTTGCTGAGCAATCTGCCTATTTACTTTATCAGAATATGCAATCTTTGATACAGCTACCTGACCAATCTCTAGTCCATAATAAGCAAATGGGGAGGATTCACTACGCTTGTAACCTCCTGCTGCTAATGAGTCAGGAATTAGTGTAGCTACATTAATAACTTTCTTTTCTCCAGTAATTGCATCAAGTACTTCGCTACGCTTGATTGCAGTTTTGTAGACACCATTATTTAACTGATCAGTAATATATTCAATCAAGTCATTCTTCTTCTCTGCATACGATTCAAAAGCAGACATCAGAGGACCTGAAGCATAAATTACCTTAGTAACAGTCGGACGAACAAGATCATTCATTAGACGATCCATACCATTATAATCAGTCTGAATACGAGCGAGGTATTTAGGGTCAGTAGGAAGTTTTACACGAAGTGATCCATAAATCATACCATCTGAAGCATCATTGAAGATTACAGGAATAGGTTTTCCCTGCTGATCGCCAGCCTCAGAGTCAGATCCGAACCACAACTGTTGAGTTTTATAGTAAGTAGTGGTTTTGCCCCACCACTGCCAGTGAAAACCAGGACTAGTCCAGTATTCCATGTTACCAGTAAACGGATACTGATTGACTACAATCGTCTCATTCTTTACATCTTCCCCGATTTTACCCAGAGAAACAACACAGAAAATAGCAAATACTACTACAAGAGCAGCAACAATTTTTTTGAAATTCATCTTTAGATTTTTAAATTACACAATTACCTTTTAAAAAAATAATAAAATGGAATTATTACCTTCCATGTAATTTTACGATTAGTAATTTTACATGTATCTAATAACTGAAGAGTCATTAGAGTATAGTAAAGAATAAAGGAAATACTAACTAATAGTATAACAAAACGATAAAACCACATTACTTTAAATTACTTTTAATGTTATCTCTTGTATCACAGTAGATTTTAATTTCTTGGGGGAAAACATGAATGATAGTAGTATCTTTCATTTCCTTAAATGTAGAATTAATAATCCTCTCTAGGGAGTCTATCTGTAAAACTAGAGATTTTATATTCTCTTGGTTCTGTCTAAAAAAGGTTTCACTGCGTGTATTATCTATACAAAAAAATGCAAAACTTATTAGGAAAGAAGTTCCAAGAAGAAGTAAGACAACTCCAATTTTTATAGATTTATCTGTCATAACTAAGAATTAGCATATTAACTATTTAAGTTAAGATAAGGATTAGATTTTTATTACAAAAATATATACCAGCTGTGTAACACAATTTTTGCCTGATTGGTACTAGCATTTACCATACACTTCCTTAACCAATATCAGAAACTATATGTACAGGTATATAAACAATAAATAGCTTCTGTAAGTGTACAACCTATTGCACAGATACTTTCACTATCTTATTATTGTGATTGGATAGGATTCAAACCTAATGTTTCCCTATTGTACAACAAGGCGAGTTTCATCACATTCTCCTCTCAATCAACCCCCAATCTTATTGAAAACAATAAGACGCCCTTGTCTTGTCTGGGAGACTTTCATAAGGGTACTTTTTAAATAAAAAGAGGTAATCCCATAAGTATTATTCTACCTCCGCCTCATCTATAAAATCATAGATTATCAGCAGCCTCTGCCAAGGCATCCCTGTTTTTCTATGAACTGGCAGATTCATAAATTATCAGGATAAACAGATTATTAAATTTCTTTAATATTTCCGTTTTTATATTTCTTCTGAGTAGCAATCTTTATTATTCCATCCTCGTTTACTAGTTTCTCTTTTCATTCTTAGCTATAACTTTATTAGTATATTACTAATATAATGCAGAAAGTAGTGTCATTACTTCTCTAATCCAAATTCATTAATAAAATCAATATTCCTCTTACATAAACTTTTTACAGTAGCAACTTTATGAGTTACATTTCCCGCGGTAACCTCAGAAGCTATCTCTGCAATATGCGTAAGATTATTGTATGCCATGATCTCACCATATTGTTTCTTTATTTTATCTGTATAATTAAATGCTAATGCTTTAATTAGAGCAACATTATGAGAGTAATTTTCAGTAGTTACTCTATCACATTTATTATTTATACGTGTAAACCATAATATAACATCCTCTTTTGTTATCATAGTGTTATGTGCTTATTGTTAGGTTTCTAAGAATGAATTTGTTTCCCTTTATATATAGACCAGCCTTTATCTTCTGCTATTCTAACACAACGAGACTCCATTTGGCTATGTATTGTTTGAATGTTTTGATTTAAGGAGTACGTTATAGTATCTTCTTTACCATTAATAAGAATTTTGCCATTTTCATAGTCAAAAAGAATCTTATCTTTAAAGATTTCTATAACTAACAAATAAAGGGTTTCCGCATAGCAAGTTGTATAAATAGGATGAATAGCAAAGTACATATTGGGTTTGAATCTAATTATAAAAAAATACTCCTCTGTAACGCATGCCCTTGCAGGAGTATCAATTCACTATAATAATACTGGCTCCCTATAATAGTTTCTGAACTCAAGACTACAGAATCTCAAAAGTAAAGTTATTCAATCAGAAACTTCTTGTTGTACCTATCGTATCTAACACATTCACAAATCTGGGGATATTGTTTATGCTGACTAAATACTCCTGGCCTGGACTCAAGTTTTTCTACTCCTTCCCTCTAAACTTATAACGAGTGAACTCCCTTAGTAGACAAAGGACTCATTGACAGTTTAACTACTACTATCAACCTGCAGTTTAACTCCCCGAATTTACGGAGTAATCCATGCAACTGTACATAGAACTTGCTCTTTTGTTACACAACACAAGTTATTGTGAAAGATTTACGACTTCCTTAAACGATTTACCTTAGAACATTGCAGAACTTATTCCTTTAACATATGATTATTTCTACTAATACGCATAATAATCTAGAATAAAAACCTCTGTTAAAGTTAAGATACACTAGGTTAATATTATCCTCTAATCCCCGCTATTAGAGTATTCTTTTTTTAGTTTAACTCCCCTTCTACTATTAGGGTTTATCTACAATGCTTAAGTTTATATTAGAATTCTTTTTATCTGCGTTTGAATTCTGTAATATCCTCTTCATCATAGCCAATTAAGGCTTCAAGAGGAACATCATCAACCATCTCGTCAATAATAGATGTATCTTCAATTTCCATACCCCCCCCTCTTTAAGTTTATAGGCTACTATAAATAGTATAGTTGAGACTAAGATAATTAATATAAAAAATGATACTTTTTTAGTTTTGCTTGAGGTAAGTATCTAGATGAAACGTTATAATCTAATCAGTCATTTCCTACTCATCTATTTTTATTATATTCCTAAAGGTTTATCCTTTAGCAAGTTTAATGCTGTTTGTAAACCATCTTCTAAACAAGCAGAATAGTGTCTCTGCCGTACTTTACCAGGTCCAGAATATTCCTCAAGTGTAACTCCCAAGTTTAATTTTGTGATTGTCCAAAAATAGGATAGTGTTTGATCTAAGTGAACTAGTACAACTGTTCCACACTCGTTTCTGAGCCAGTATTGTAATTCTGTTTGATAGAGAGCTGGGATTAAATTGTCATACAGTTCACAGGTTCTTTTTGAATAATGATAACTAATATTGTTCTCTGAACTTAAACTGTATTGTGACATATAATACTGTTGCTGACAGGTAGGATATCCTTTTCTAACAGCTATTTTAACAGTTTCAAAACTAATTCTTTTCATAAAAGTGATTCAATGAGCAGAAAGATAAATTACAGAGTCATCAGATAGAATTACTTTAGCTTTCGTATTCCTAGGTACATCCCACTTTTGAAGTTTTCTAACTAATGCTTTTAGAGATCCACACTTTCCTCTATAACAAGAGGAATATTCTGGATAATTAGGACATTCCTTAAACGGTACCCATGAGTCAATACTACTAACATACCAAAGGGACTTACCAGAGTAACTTAAATAAATTAAAATATTATGAGGTTTAGGAAAATACATACATTTAATTATTATTTATAGTAAATCCATTTATATGTTGTATCTTGCTCTACAATTGTATACTCTTTTTTTATTTTTCCTTGTTCATACTTATTCATTATATAATTAACAGTAAAGTCCCCGACTAGACAATTAATAGATAAAAGAACTATTATTATAGAGAGTAAAACTCTTAATCCTAAAAGTACAAGATTGTCATCATCATAACTTATTACGTTGATTAAAAATAATGATGTAACAATGAGTATAACAGATAACATAGTTTATCGATTAGTTGCTGACAGTGTTTAAATACTTAATAAAAGTCTTATTCTTGATATTGTTTAAAAACCCACTGAAGTTTTTATTAAAAGATATACTATCATAAGTAAACTCAGATTCCCATACATCTGGATAACTAAGTTTAGTAATATACTTACGTTTTATCTCGTCTGAGAACCATGATTTATATTCTTTTCGAAAGATGTATACAAATATACTAATATCTTTACCAAAAATAGGATCACAATAAGTATATTCTTTATGATATACTATCTTATCACTAATAGTTTTAGGAAATATATTCATAGAAGATAGATTAAAAATTCTAGGATTTGGGCGTTAAGCAGTCCATATGCTCGGTTACATGACCACACTTTCAACTTCCGTATGTTTCAGCTATTAAGTTAGTTCCCCTCATTTAAAGATATACGAGCCTAATCGAATATCTTCCTAGAATAAATAGAAACTTTCTTGTAAATGAAAGCTGTAATGGGCTGAGATAGTGACCCTTACTCAGTCTGCGTTCATAATAGATTCTGAGATCATGGCAATACATTAAGTGCTCGCTCCCTACAAATTCTATTTAATCACACGAATAAAAACTCGTAGCAGACATAGAATAATTATATTCTATTAACTTTTGAAACTTTAAATTAAAATGAAGGTTACTTCATTCTCTTAAGGTTTCAGGTAAATAATACTAAGCTGTAGCTGTGCTGCTTGTTAACAGTATCCTTCCTCTACTATTAGTTTAACAGAATTAACAATCCTATATCACTAAGCTCAGTATTCAGTGAAATTATTATAACAGAGTCTATAGGCTTTTAACCATTCTGTTTTTGTATGTTTGTGAGGCATTTGAAAATTACGAAGAGACTTATAAAAACGAGGTGCATCATTAACCTCATCACATATTACATAGAAAGCTTGTATAATATCTCTCTTAAATACCTCTGATGTTTTTAGAATTTTACTAACTCTACGAAGAGCTTTGAGTCTCTCAAGAGCATACGCTATTAGTATACCATCAACATGAAGCTTACCACTCTGAAAATCCTCAGTATTATACCTACCCAAAATTAACTGTATCGCAGATCTAATTTCAAGTTCTGGATTGTCTTTTAAAAAGTCCCTTAAAAGACAGTAGGAATTTTTACCTGTTTCACAGTAAGCATAAAGGTAATCCTTAGTTAACCATCTTTTATGTCCTGAATTAAACCTAATAGCTAAGCTAATTGGGTCTTCTTTTGAGTTTATTTTTAACATTCCTAACTCATAATGACGACTAGTATCAATGGAACATAATGTACAGAACGCTTTATAACGATGCTGTCCGTCTACTATATAATTATCCTTTACAAAGATTGGTGGAATCCAATCTCCCCTTTTCATAGACTGCATAATCTCCCTCACATGAGCAGGATTAGTTAGTCTGTTTGCAGATAAAAATTCGAGTGAAGGACTAGGTTTGTCCAAAATAATAATTTCTTCGGTTTTCATATCAATTCCATATTATAAGACCTGAAAGCATTTGAGAACTGTCTTTATAACAATAAAGCTTAGAGATTGTATATAAGGACTGAGTATGTTGTATAAATTGAACATATCTAGACCCTATTCCAATTTCTTCAGTAGATAACTTCTCAGCTTTTAAAGTATTTTTATAAAGAGTCTTGTTAAGAGTATCAATTGTTTTCTCCCTACCTCTAGAACCCCGAGTAGATACAGTAAAAAGTAAAGCCTTAGTACCTGACAGCATAGTATTCATTCTGTAGAATACATTCATTATAGAATACTGACCATATAAAATAGTCTCTTCAAGATCAACGTCCATAACATGAGTAGGGAAAACATCATCAATATAAGCTCTAACAATCCAGTTTTCAACTGGATGAATATCAACTAAAGTAATATTGTCTGGTAAAAAATACTTCTGATATTGCTGTAAAGCTACTTTAGGACTATTTCCAGCTAAAGCTGTTAACTTTTTATTTTCAAATTTCTTAAGACAACCAAATAATTTGTTTTGGACATATCTCTTTGCTTGAGTAGAATCTAAATCGTAGCTTTTCATCTGTATTAGTATTTTTTAATTATGTGGGCCCTACAGGACTTGAACCTGTAATCTCTTGATTATGAGTCAATTGCTTCAACCATTAAGCTAAGGGCCCTTGCGGATATTTAATAGTGCTTACAGCAAACGTCTTTACACACTAATAGTAAGCTCCCCTTTCGGTATATTTGCCACTAATAATTAAATATCCTTAAAAAAGACTATAACATTTTCTTATTGGGAGGCCAGGATCTATAATATACCTCCAGTTATCCAAATATATTGCGCAATAGTTGGTCCTTAGAGTTGTATCCCTTCATTCAGGCCAAGTGAAACATCTTGGGAAATGTGTACTGTTCTATGATCACTCAAACAGTCGCTTATAGTCTTTTGAAAACATAAATTCTATATAAGTAGATAGTCTACTAACTTCCACTTATCAGCAGATAAAACTGGTAAATTATTTTATTTGGTAATGAATGTATATTAGTGACTATAAGAGTGGTCAAACTCTTATAGTCTAGATATTACTAAAGCGTGTTGTTACACCTAAAGAAGTACTATAAGTATTGCTAGTTATAGTACCGTAAGTCATTAACTTACCTTCATTGTAGGGAATCCAGCTGCGGCTTTTCAGGTTCTTAACTTGACTTCACTAGCTACTTACTCTTATATTTCAGATTCCTGACTTCGAGTCTAGTCTTTCACCATTATTTAAGTATACCTACAGTTTTTATTTGAGGAGTAAACTGTGAAACTTATACCTCACCACATACTGCTACTCATCTACTCATTAAAGATAGCTACCTCCAAGCTCACTACTTTAGTAATAAAAATCTCCTCTCTTACCAAGTCATTGAGGAGATGAAAAATATGACTCTTGATTTGGGCAAGTACTTAATGATCCAGGTTATATCATTACAATTCGTAGCATCATCTGTTGTAGGAATTTCACCTAACTCACCTGGTAGCATCGTTACTCATTTAATGCTTTGGCTGAGCTGCTTTGTAATAATCATTACTCACTAAGATTCACTTGGTCTTTTACTTAAGCCTGAAAGCCTCTCTATATAAGAAAACATATAGATGTTTTTGTAGATAATCTCTATCTACCGAGACAGCCTTTATTTATACTCCCTGCTTATACTGGAGTATAATAATAAACTAAGAAGAGGTTTTACCGAGTTCCGCGGTTTTTTATTTAGAGCGCCCTGAAGTCGTTACCTTCACCTTGGGGTCCCTCTAAGCTATAGCAAAGTATAGCAAATAGGTATCATTTAGTTTTCCTAACTACATTTCCTATTGATACATCTTATAGTATCCTACCTCTCTATACCTTTCTATGTATATCCTTAATTAGTCATGTAACCATTAAGATCTTAGTTTATAAAGGTTATCTGCTTTTGTTATATCTATACATTGGAGTCCTAATAACAGGTTACAGCCTGTATACTGAAAATTAAAAGTATATAAAAATTAGAGTGTGCTAGTAATGGGCTATTATTCAGATCTTTTGTCTGTGCCATACTTTATATACGACTATACACCAGTCTGACCTTCCTCTCTAATTAGTATATCCCTAACAGCGCTCTAGACATTATATCGTGGACTGTTGGCTTGAAGCTCTCTTATGGTAAAATCCAGGGCTCCTTTTCGCCTCAAGGGCTCTGGTTTGGACACGGTAATATAGCCCCTTTTTAAATTTTCCCTGGTTTATATCAGTATTTCTTTTTGTTGTTAAACCTGATTTCCATAAGATTTATTCCTTTTTAATTCGTAAGTGTTCAACAGGAATACCGAACTTCTCAGCAATCTCGCTCATAGTGATCTCCTTGTTCCATTCTTGTGACCATAGGAGTTCACTCTCCCCATCTGTAATAAGATCATATGTAATAAGATCATAGATCTTCTCTACAAATACCTCAGGTATGCTACCAGTCCATCCTCCTGATGTGATATTAGCGAATGCTATAGAACAATCAGACTTCCTTGAAGGGAATGCAATATACCTTGCATTCTTAGTGATTATAACCATTCCTGGTTTGATTTCGATTCCTTTCAGTTTCATAATTAATATTATTTGAATATATACCAGGATTCGAACCTGAATCCTCTTTCTTATTAAGGTACTTTAACCATTAAGCTACATAATCTTTTCACTAATTTATTAATATAGAGAAACTGTAATTTCTTCTATACCCATACATTAGCGTCCCAACAACAGGTTGCAGCCCGTGTATTAAAAACTAGTTTCCTTCTTTTTTATCTTCCGAAGCAATAGAATCTAAAAGTCTATTAATAACTTCAAAAGACTTTTCAGGGAGCTCCTGTAATGCCTCAGAATTTTTAATTACTTCTGTTGCAATTGTAACTCCAAAAATTTGGTAACAGGTAGATCTTGAAGGAACCAAAATAGTTAACACCATGGAAATTATCCCAGCGATACCAGTATATTTCCACCATCTCTTGGCTGTCTTCAATTCACATTCATCACAATAATACGCAGTAGATACGATCATAAAAATACTCAGGCATACAATAAAAGTTGCTAATGCAATGATATATACTCCTCCAAAAACAGAACATAAATATAACCACCAAGCTAGATTTTCCATTATTTATTAATTATGTTGATTATTATTAAAGTTTCGGATTTCTAAGGCATTTGAATTTTTATTCTAGTAAATTTAACGCTATTATTAAAGCTTCTCCCAAAGCATTTTCATACAACATGAAAAGCTCTTCCGTAAGTTTAGTGTCACTATTGATTACTGAATTTGGAGTATAAATGATATAGGCATAGTATCTGATTTGGTCTTTATAAACAGCAATAATAGAGATATGAATCCCTTTATCATCTCTTAACCACTCACTAAGTTCTTCCTGTAAAGGAGCATAGCAGCTAAAATTGGGAATGTACCCAATACCTTCACTATAAGTTTGGGTATATAAACTGCCCGTAGTATCATAGTAAACTCTGCTTGTTCCATTATAGCCTTTTTCCTTCGCAAGTTTGGCAGTGTTATAATGTACAAATTCCATCAGATGTATTTTTTAATTTTAAAAGTCCTCAGCTTAAAAATGAATATGAGTTACCACCCTGTGTTGTAGTGAAAACCACATATAGTCTTAATTGTTGTTGAACTTGAACTTAGCTAGTGTGTTAACAACAACACGTACTGCTACTACAGTATTGATAACAGGGATCATTATTAGTACAAAAGCTGTTGTTGCATCTATATCTTCCCGCTCGACTAAATATACACCTGTTACTAAAGCACTAAATCCATAAATAATGGTGAAAAGTATCAAAAAAATCATTGGTTTAATATATTAGTTGAATGTGCAGGTAGAGGGACTCGAACCCCCACTTCTTTCGAAATATCGTCCTAAGCGATACGTGGCTGCCTAATTTCACCATACCTGCAAAATATAATAACTAAGTTGCAACGTATATTCTATTATTTCTTTTTGTTGTTGAATCGAACTTTCATATTTTGTATTATATGTTTAAACGAGGCTAACTAAGCTCCCACAAATACCACAATATCTTAGATACCAACCACAGTAACTAGATTCATCATAAATGTAAATACAATCACATTCACCTGTCTTAGCATACTTTTCTTTAGCAGCTTTGACTTCTTCCTCAGAAACTTCTATAAGTTTAGTTCCTACACCATCATTTACTTCTCTATACAATTGTTGTTTCATTATGAAATTCCTTTAATAAATATTTCTCCTATAGCATTAGGTTTATAGATAGGTTTAGCATTAGGCCATGTTCCTACAAATATTACACGAACTAAAACTCTCCAATCTGATTCCCATACAGATCCTCTTGATATTTCTTTTACCTTATTGTATATCTTAATACAATCTTCAGCTTCCTTCTTATGCTCAGTCTTCAACCGATTTTGAAGGACATCGTATAACTTGCTCGTAGATTAAATCTTTTTATGATATCTTCCCAGATAGTGAATGCAATTATGACAATACATGATATCTACATGAGAACATGACAAACATGGATAGTCATACCTTATTTTTGAAAAATTTATCTTCATAATATTATTTAGCTAAAAATTACTCACTCTAGCATTTTCTAACTAGTAATATAAGATAGCCTGTATGCCTACAGGAAGAGTACCTAACTAGTAGTCTCTTCCTTAGTTGATGTGTACACCATCAGAGCTAAAGTTTTCTGCCGCACATTGGACAATATCTTATTTCCATTGAAAAAGACTCATCTTCTGATTCATAATCTAATGTAAATTCCCCGTTATCATATTTACTAATTGTAAATTTCCGATAAATTCCTATATAATCGGTTTCACAAATAATATTTTCTATATATGATTTGTTTATTTCTTTTAAATCAGTATTCACTATTTTATTACAATGTATACACATAATAATATAATATTACTTATTCTTCTATTAAATAATTGTACTCGGAGCGGGAATCGAACCCGCACGGCCATTACTGGCCAAGGGATTTTAAGTCCCTCGTGTCTACCTATTCCACCATCCGAGCAAATCAAATAAAATGATTAATGTGGACCCTACAGGGCTTGAACCTGTAACCTACTGATTATGAGTCAGTTGCTCTAACCAACTGAGCTAAGGGATCTATTTTTTATAACTTTTCTTCTTTTAAAATTTTATTTGATGCTTTGTCGACTAGTTGAACAGAAGAATATTTCTTTGAAAAACTTTTAAATATTCCCAAACCATTATCTTCTCTACACATACACACAGAAGATTCAAATTCTTTGTGCATCATATTTTTGAATTTAATAGGAAATACTAAATTGTATTGTTTTGTAACTCCTATAATTCTGATTTCATATCGTATATTATTATTTTTCATACTTAAATTTGTGTTTTACACCTAAAACTTATTACCAGATTTTGACGCTATAAAATAGGTACTCATGCTGTGATATAAGAAACTGGTGCCCTCAACATCTTGGGAAGTTATTGAGTTTTTTAAACCTATCCAGCATTTTCCAACTGGTAAAGATTTGGCCCATATGCCTATGGGATTATACCACAACTCAATGCGGCAGTGAAAGGTTCAACATATCCTGTACTCTTTAATCTACAATACTTAACAACTGTGGAATCAGTTTTACAATGTCACATACTTATAGTCATTTCAACTCCTTCCTGTCCGTCCTTAGCAGAAGTACGTTACTTCTCCCCCATTATATAACATTGTATAAGTATCTTCGAAATAGGTAATATAGTGTTAGAGATCTACAAATTTCACGTAATAGGCTCTTAAATCTCTGTCTAAATATCGGTTATTTAATGTATCTTCAAAATCTTTTAAAGATTTAAAGATATGAGCCGATTCTTTATCAGCAATTATAAGCTCTTTTGCAAATTCATATAATTCTTTGTCTGTTTTTGATTCAATTTCATCATAGAAATTATCTATACTGAAAATTGAAATTAAAAGTACTTTCATAGGAAATATTAATCTGTCCAATCAATACAGGCTACTGCAAATTCTTCAGAAAGTTGACACAACCAATCGTTGTACTCTTCATCTGTTGAATTTTTACGTTTATTTTCTGCAGCTTTTGTCATTACATCGCCGAATGTTTCTTCCATATTATATTAATGTTAGAATTCTAAAAGAAAATTTTTCTCTTGCCCACACAACTTATTCGACCTTTATATCTAACTATACAAAGGAACTAAATTACGAACACAACTGGTTTTCGTCTGTGGGTAAATTTCGACCCTATTGAGAAAAATTCTTGACAATTCTGCCATTTGCCTTTGCTCCATGTTGACGTACATGAACTCACGCTATCCCGCAAAATCTTTATATTACTATAAAGCTTTATCCTTAAAAGACCGCTAGGTAGATCGACGCCTAATAAGTATTCACCTTCCTTTGCTCACTTTCTTAAGGACGTTAGGTTCCTAATTATACTCTTAAAAGTGGAAGAGTTTATTTAAAAAAAGATAAACGAGCTTATTTAGTTCATAATGATAGTATACTTCCATTATTTATCAGAATCTAGTATAAAGGGTCTACTGATTCTATATTTTGCTCTAATTATGGTATACCCTTTACTTATACTATAATGTTCATATCTTTGTATATAAGAAATGTGTAGTCAAAAATAGAGGAGGTACTATACTTCACTCCTCTATCTTACGATTTCCAGTTTTCGGCTCTTATTTATACTCGTTTAAGCCTACTTACATTAGATAAAACTAATCATAGTAAATCCAGACATTAATTTCTGGTAATCGTCAGGCACGATTTCGAGTTTTAAAAACAAATATACCTACTATCATGATATTCCTCAGTTACATAATCCTATCATGAGGTGCCTCCACGATAAGTGACTAACTAAAGAGAACTGAGAGTCTTTAAGTTAGTATTATTTCTCCTCCTCGGTATATTTGAAAATACACAACCATACTTAGTGCTATGAGCTTCCCAAAAACTACTCGCGCGTTTTCATTTAAGAGATTCTAAACTAAGTGATCCTACTCTATGGTAGATTAATTATGGCTGCTACTTAATAGCAGAATTTAACCCTTAGGTTTTATGTGTATCTTTTTAAAGTATTGTATATACTACAATGATACTGTATTCATTTTCTACTTCTATGAAGTATAACTCTATTATTTCATCATCAAATTTAAATAGACAGTAGTCACCACTCTCTTCTGTTGGTATTCCCAAAAGGAGAGAGTAGATTTCCTTGAACCGTCGGAAAGACTCTTTCCCCAATTCTTTATCGGTATAAACACCAAAAGACCCGATAATACCACATATGTTAGAATTGCTCGAATTTGTATCATTATATAAAATGTTTATGTATGCTGGAAATAATTTGTCCACTCTCTTCTGTTGGTATAAATCAATAAAATCTTATCAAACGCTTACTCAAACTTTAAATTATTAATTTATAAATTATTAATTAAAGAGTAACTCGCTGAGTGTGAGAAGTTTATTGATTATAATATGTGAAAATTGTTTCTGAATTTTTTAAAAAATAAAAGAATAGAGTGTGGTTTAGAGATTGATAATCAAGCACTTAGCATCATTTATAAAAATATTTAATAATATATATTAAAAATATTTATAAATAATATTAAAAAAGAGACTGCCTCTGCTCAGTCTCTATCAATCATAGACAAAGGCACTTAATGTACAGAGGGAGGGCTCTGCTTCACAGCAGTGCAAATTCAATTATTAACTATTAACCCTTGTTAATTCTGTTTCAGAACAGTATTTAGTGTTTGTAGGGAAGTTTATTTTCCTACAAACAGAGTAGTTATTCAAGGAATGATGCTCCAGCAGCGATAGCATAAGATATTACAGTACTTACTACAGGTGAATATCCTAATACTTCTGCACCACCGAATGCAAAAGCAGCGAGGAGAGTACCCCAGAAGATAGTACTAAATAGTCTTTCAGAAAAAGAACCTTTATTTTCCATTTAGTTGAATAACTTTTTGGATATAGAATTCGTTGTTTTTAGTTGCTTTGATTACGTAGAAAGCGAGTTTATTGTGTATTCAGCCTCTTCAGTTGTATACTACATAATCGCCGCAATTGGTAGTTAAGATGTTAAAAGGGAGTTTTCACTCCCCTTTAACAGTTAACTGGCCGTTACGAGCAGGTTTTAGGCTTTCCATACGAGGTTAGCCGTTTCCTTCTCGGTGGTGGTATCGAGAGGCAGCCCGTTGTCGAAGTCCCGTTGCTTGAACTTGACGGTTCCCTGAGCTACGATCGTCTTACCGAGGCAAGCTTCGAGGCGATCATAGTCGGTTTCGAGATTGCAGAGGTCAGCAGATACAGGATGAACGGGCTGCATATCTGCGTCACGACGGCGGAGGTTTGCCAACGAGAAGTTAGCCAGCTTGCCGTTCTTGAGGCCCATGACGAGCACTTCGACGTTCTTGGAGTCTTTCCGCACCTGACGGGTAGTGATTACGGCGTCTTCAAGAGTGTCAGGGAATTCAAAGACATCGCCATTGGAAAGGCCATAGCTGACGAGGCCGATACCAGTGCTCTTCAGAAAGTCTACTGCGACCTGCTTTACTTCGAGGCCGTTTCGAGTAGGAATAATAGGAAACTCTTCCTTCTTGAATTGATTAATCTTCATAGTATAAATATTTAATTAATTGTTATAAATCTCGACATTTGTTGTCGTAATAATTTGTTGGAAGCTTTTGTTTATGTTCTTCCTAGTTATTAGTTGGAAGCTTTGGTAAATGTTAGTTGTTTTGGTTTACATTGATTTCAAATAAAAACAGTTTGAGGGCAGTTCGAAGAACTGGGCTATTAAGTATAGTTCTTTAAGTATAGGTATTAAGTATAGTTAGGGTTTAAAAATGCAATTGATCGGTTTAAAAATACAACACCTTATAGTTTAAAAATACAATTGATTAGTTTAAAAATACAATCGTTATTAAATTTTATGGTAAAAAATTACCAATTATTTGCACAATTAAAGTTAATTATGTATCTTTGTGTTTAGATAATTAATTTAATATAAGAATAAGATGAATCAGTATGTAATATTACCGAAAAAAGAGAATGGGGAGCTACTCCAAAAGTATGAGATTCTAATATATGTGTGTATACGTAGGTATATGAATAAGGATACTATGGAGGCATTTCCATCCTTAGATAGAATTGCTAAGGATTCTGGGTGTAGTAAGCCCACCGTTATAAAAACACTAAAAGAGATTAGAAGAAAAGGCTATATTACCTGGAAGTCTTGTGGTAGAGCTACGGTGTATACTTTTAATAATGAGAAATCTTTTGAGCCGTTCAGTTATGAGTTTTTAGATAAGAAAGACTTATCTAAATCTGAGAAGCTTCAGATACTCTGTACCCAGCAATATATGTATAAAGATAATGGTATCGGAAAGATGTCATTTTCAGATAGAGAGTTATGTGAAATGACAGGTCTTAATTGGAGAACTCTTAATAAAAACACACAGTCATTAATACAAAAAAATTATGTAAATCAAGTTTCTCTTCAGATTCGTGATAAAGAATCAGGTTGTTTTAAAAAAGAAACTATTTATAATCTTAATGATCTGGGTCAGGCTATTGTATTTGCATTTCAAAATCATGAAAATAGAATACAACGAAATGAGGATTCTATTGAAGAATTAAGAAATCAGGTTCAAAAACTTGAAGAGAGAGATCAGAAGAGATCAAAGGATGTTGAGTTGTTATTAAGTGAAGTAAGAAGACTTCAGAAGGAGAACAGTCAACTTAAGAACGGAGAAATTCCAGAAGTATTTGAGATGTAAATAAAAGGAGTAGCCACAAACTACTCCTTTACTTGTTCCATATCTATTCCTGTTTCTTCTTTGATGTAGTTGGTTAGTACATAAACAGGAATATTAGTGAATTGGATAGATCTCTGAGTATTCTCAAGAGCTTCCATCAGATGTTCGATCTTCTTGTTGAGTTCTTCTCGTGTCATAGCAGATAATAATAAGAAGGGAGATATTACTCTCCCTTCATTTGTTTGATAGCTTCTCTGACGATATCTGTGATAATATCATCTTCCTTCAGAGATTTGCACTTCTTCCTAGGATAAACAACTCTGTGTCGTCTAACCTCTACTTGCATGTGAATCTCTGTAACCGTTTCGACCTCTACAAGGAGACCATTAACAACGATATACACCATACTCGAAGAAATTTTCAAGGGCTCTGGAAACTCCACAGCCCAGATTTTGGGTACTAGAGATAGATGATTGAAAATGATATTCATTTTCCTCAAACTTAGGAACGTTACGTTTCTCTCGTAATTCCTTGAATGCTTGAGAGTTGGTAACACGACTTACAAGAATAGGATCTTTCTCTTCTAAGAAAGCTTGTAATGCAAGAGCAGTCATATAGCAGAATTTTAAATTTAAATAAACTACTGTATCTTTGGTATCCATATGGGAGTAAAACTACTCCCCATCAATATATCTGACAATCCTTCCAAGATACAAATAATTGTACACTATAAAAGGAATCCAGCATATAATTAATGGCAAGTAGTCCACCCCAACAACAAGAAACAAGATCACAAAGATCTCACCAACGATGAGCTTTTTCATTGCATAATCTTAAATGAATAGATAGTTCCTTTGAAGATATGTTCTTGCTCATCAGTTTTAAATCCGATAAGGTTCTCCGTATCATAAATAGGAGAAATCTTACGAGTGTCTTTAATGGACACTGTAATTCTTTTACCCTCTACTAATAAATAAACACGAAGAGTCATAACATTACCAGTCTGTGCTGTTTCTACGAACCCAAGCACCAGTGATAGTGCTGATCTTTGCTATAGCAATAACTGCTACGATAAGAATAATAACTTCCATAATAGTATAGAGTTAAAGTTAAACTTAACAACCTTTTGTAAGTTTTAGTTACCTATAAAAAGAGATAGAGGATTACTCCTCTATCTCAATGAGGCTATACTCTTCACTAACCCTCTTATAACCAGAAGATTTCTTGAGTATAACCATATCCCAACCCTGTTTCTTAAGGGCTAGTAATGCTAACTCGAAGGAAGGCAGACGTTGTACCTTCTTTTCAACCTTAACTCTGCTCTTAACGTCTTTCGTGTAAGTACGATATACTTCGGTTAGCAATGCAGGGTTAGGTGCACATTTTGACGTATTCCAGTAGCACTTCTGCTGAGCACGTTCTCCTTCAATAATAATCTGTTGCATTTCTGCAAGAATATTACGAACTTTCATGAGAACGTTGGCAGATGTGTTGCAATCTGCAGCAAGTTTATTGACATTTTTCTGGTCAATTTTAGCCTTGCTATAGTTACGGTAGATACCGTCAATGATAATGCCAATCTCAGGCATTGTGTAAATCTTAGCCATGGATATATGAGTTAAGGTAAATAGATTGCAAAAAAAAACAACAGCCTAACTTATAAACCATCTACGCATCGGTAGGCCACACTGGTATAGTACTGTTGTTAAATTAAAGATCCTATTTTTGAAACCAAGAATCAACGTAACTGTCCAATTGCTCTTCAGCAATATCTTCTTGATAACATATCTCATTCAGCTCCTCAGGAGTATAGTCAGTAATATCAAGGTTAATCATGACTCCACGTTTTTTGAAATTATCCTACAGATATGTTTAAAGCTTTGATTACTAGAGAATAAAGTTATCCCTACTTAGTAGGGATAATTGTAAGTGCTCCAGTAATCAGCAGCATGGTAGCTGCATATGAAAATGCTTCGTGATGAGAAACTGAGTAGAACAGTAAACCAATAGCTATTATGGCAGCAACAGCTATTAGAACATTAACGGTTCGTTTCATAGTAAACAGTGTTAAGGTTATGAAAAGGTTATATGCTTTGGTAAATTTAATTCAATTTTTTATGGGAATTTTTGTCTTAAAATAAATCGTTTTCCCATTGGTGGTGGGAGGGGGCTAAAATACTATGTAACCGTATTTGTGCATTATATACCCACATTTTATTTAGAGAATTGAAAATTTTTAGGAACCTATGAATTAGGTTCCATTTCGTTTAAAGGAGGGGGGGGGCTTTTAGTGCTCAGCCTTAAATCTAGTTCCATCCGAGCGCCTCCGCGAAGCGAGGATGCATATAGTATATAGATAGATATCAAATTAACATCACTTATGTATTAACCTAACATCAGTATGTATCGTGTCAATGTATCAATCTGACATCGGTATGTATCAATCTGACATCACATGCTGTATTACAATATTAATAATTATTTATACAAATTATATAAAATAATATACAAATATTTTGTATATTGTAATATTATTCATATTTTTGTACTATAATTAAAATAACTAATTATGGAAGAGAAAAAAATATCAAAACAACATATTCAAGTTCCACATAATCTAGGAGAAAGAAATGAGGAAATAAAAATAAAAATGAATCCAACAGATTATCTTGTATATGGTTATTTACGTAAATTTATGAATAAAGATACTTATCAAACGCTTGTGTCTTTAAGAAAGTTAGCCAATTTAGTAGATGTATCTATTAACACTGTACAAGCTAGTATTAAAAAGTTAAAAGAAGCAGGAGAGATTAAGGTTTTGGAAGAAAAAAATGGTAGAAGTAATATATATGAAATACAGAAAGGCAGTAAATATTTTGAACGATTTACTTTTGAATTTTTAGATTTAGATGATAATATTCTTAAACCTGAAGATAAGGGAGTTCTGTTAGCGATGCAACAATATAGTGATACTTCTAGCGGAACATTTGCCATTAATACTAGTTCTAATAGAGAGTTATCTAAAAAGTTACATATTGGGACTAGAGCCTTATCAAGTGTATTTCAGAGACTTGAAGATAGAGGCATTTTAACTACAAAACCTCTTACTACCAGAGATTCTATCACAGGATTAAATAAAACTGCTAAATATATAGATTTATCTATTATTTGCCAAGCTATATTATTTATCAATAAAAAAGTAGATGAACAAGGTGAACAGATTAATGAGCATGATAAGAGGCTACATACTGTAGATAAAAATATTCTTAAAATGCAAGAAGAGATAAACAGACTAAAAGAAATTATTGAAAAGAGTAATTTAAAAGAGTCATCAGGCTTTAAATTTGAATAAAAATATGGATCAACAGAAAAACTTACCATTTAGTTTTAATCCTATTAGTTTAGAAGGTATAGGAGACGATTACAGTATTATCATAGATACAGGTAGAGATCATTTAGATAGATTTAAAACAAGGGAAGAGGAGAGATTAGATGAGCTCTACGATAGAGTAGAGAAGTTAGAATATAGGATTGTAGAACTAGAAAACAGGTTAAGGAATAGATAAGTTATTATTACTGAATAGTAGAATATTATTTGTTTTTTGTTAAAAAAAATGTTATATTTGCGAAATAAAAAGTAAATATACTAATATGGATATAACCTACAAACCGTATATTAGAGATTCTTCATTTAAAGAATTATCTATTAAAAGTCCTACTATTAATATTAAAGGATACAAACCTAAATATACTATTAAACAAGATAAAGAGGAGACAATTACTCCAGTAGAGTCTCCAATAGAAGAGATACAAATGCATAAGAAACCTAAGATTAAAGAGGCAACTGCAAAAGCCATAAGATTTGAATCTAAAGAGGAGTTTAAGGATACTATGATTCCAATATATGAGTCTCTCTTAGTTAAGAGGGGTTTAAATCCAGTATTTGCCAAAGCTTTAGTAGCTCAGGATGGATTAGAGTCTGCTTGAGGGTCTAAACCATCTGGAAATTTTAATTTTGGGGGGATTAAAGGTAAAGGGGCTATTAAAAGAACTAGAGAGGTTATTAATGGTAAAGATGTCTATATAAATGATAGTTTTAGAGATTTTAATTCTCTAGAAGACTATGCTAATTTTAAGATTGACCTACTTAATAGTAATCGTTATAATGCTTTCTCAGGGAATATTTCAGAGTTTGCAGATAGGGTTCAAAAAGGAGGATATGCCACAGATCCAAACTATTCTAGGACTTTAAACAAGGTAATTGCTACTGCTAAGTATGGTGGTACTCTTAAACTTCAACTAGGAGGTGTTGTTCAAGGCAAACAATGAGTTAAAAATTGATATAAAAATCGTACATTTCAGATAAAAAGAAATATACAACAACATCAATTAATACCTATACCAGTTACAGGTGCCTTAGGGTATAATATTCTTGCGCATAATATAGATCTTACTACTGCCTCCATAGATCCTTCTAGAGTTCCTACGGATTCTAAAGGTGTATATTCCTATGGAGGTCGTAAAATATATCTAAGAGATGACTCTCCTTCTACTGCTGTTCATGAATGAGTGCATAGTAGCAGGCCTGATCCTCAAGTTAAAGAGATAGCTAGAATTAAGAATTTACTAGGGGATGCTTTTTATGACCAAAACTCAGTTATACCTGATGATTATCTAGATGATCCACAAGAGATATATGCAAGATTAATGCAGTTTAGGTATGCCTTAGGAGTAGATCCGAATCATAAGTTCACTAATGAAGAAATTGAAGACCTTAAAAAGAAGCATGTAAAACAAATAACTCTAACAAATAGACTTAAAGGGAAAGATCATAATAGTTTTTCTACTACGGTGTTTGATAATGAAGGTAATGTTATCAGTACAGAGCCTTATCAACCTGAGTATAAGTATATTCCAGAAGAATCTACTGTTCATAGAGAATATGATACAAATAATACTTTTCAGTTCTTAGATAGATATAGTACTGATAGTATTCGTAGGATGTTAAATGATGTTGCACAAGTTCCTAATAAAAAGAAAAATTCTACTTTATATATAAAATTAGGATTAAAGATACCTAAATATCAACATTCTGGAGTTTTAAGAAATGCTTATAATGACCCAGAACATTATTATGATTATTCTAAAGGATCATATGATCCTGATACAGAACATTGATCAGGTAGAGATCCTGTAACTGGAATGGAATTAAAAAATCCAAACCATCCTACTGCATTTATGCACCATGAAGTAGAACAACAATTAGGGAATAAAAGATATCAAGATAGTAATGGTAGATACTATACATTTCCAAATGGTGAAGCTCCGATCTGAAGAAACGTATATGGCCCACTTTCTGAGACTCCAGGACTCAAAGAGGTAAAATATCCGAGTTATGGAAAAGGAAAAGCCAGTGTGGAAGAAGCTATAAAAGACAATCTCCCAAGAGTACAATGAATTTGAGATCAATTAATTAGTGCAGGAGCATCTAAAGAGCAAGCAGCTGCTATATTGGGAAATTTCTGAAAAGAAAATCAAATTCAACCTTACGGTAAACCTTCAAGTAAAGGTGCTATGGGGCTTGCGCAACTTAAAGAAGGCAGATACGATAGATATATAGAATTTTTAAATAAAAATAAATTAATAGATAGTACTGAGTCTCAAATAAAATATTTGTTACCTATTATTTTTACAGATGAAGTAAATCCTCATAATTTAGATAATTATAACTCTTTTTGAAATGATTGAACAAAATCACAAAGAGAGGCTTTTAGAACTGCGAAAGGTCTAGATGATCTTACAGTATCGTTTGCAGATAACTTTGAAAGAATGGGTAAAAAGGAAGCAGATTATGAGACTCGTATAAATGCCGCGAGATATATTTACAACTTAATGGTAAAATAATTATAAATAAATTTAATAAATACATATATGTTTGCATTAAGAAAAATTACAAATGACGGTTTAGAAATGAATTTTAGTTTAGGAGACTCTTATACTTTAGTTATAAAAGAACGTTCTCCGAAAGAATTTGAAGATAAGATGAAAGATCATCCTTTTTATGATAAAACTTATGCTTTTATTTATTGAAAAGATGAGATATTACCGTTATATAAAAATCAAAAAAACTATATTGTTTCTGAAAATGGGACAACTTATAGTAACTTAACATATAAATAATATGACAACAATGACTTGGAAAACAAAATTAATTATTGCCACAATCGTAATTGCTTTAGTATTAGCAGGTTGTGGCATTGTGTCAGCTATGAGCTTTGGAAGTTTGTTGCTTGCATTAGTAAGTTTAGCAGTAGGAGCGGGTTGTGGTTGGTATGCTAAGCATATCTATGATAAATATTTTAAAGGTAAGTAATAAATGAATACAATATTTTTTGGGCAGAATGTTCCTATACAATCAGCAACAAAGGTTAAAATATATTATATCAATAAAACTAAACTTCCTATTAAAGTCAGTATTCGTTGAAGAGATAGAGATGTTCTAAATTATACTACTGAAACTTTAAATCTACTAGCTGCGGGAATAGTTGAACAAACAGTAGCATTAAAAGAATTTGAATCAACCTCTGGAAAGGGTCTAGTAGTTGAGCCAATAACGAATGCAATTATCCAGTCTAGTACAACCTATCCTAATTTATTTATTAAAGCTACAGTAAAAGAGGTAGCAACAGGAGATACTATAGGGACATTTAACAAGGGAGGAACTATTAGTCCTATAATGGCTACAAAAGAGTATCAAGCAACTGTTACTTTTGAATATAATTCTGGAATTTATATCAATAGTACTGCTGCTAGTTATGTTCCTTCTGTTACCAGCAATCGCCCTACAATAACTGTATTTAGTGATGCTGATTCATATGGTATTACTGGAATATTTACACAAGACACAGCAGTAACTTATGCTGATATAGAAGGAGATGGTTATACTCATTATATTAAAGTAAATAACTGTAAGAATATTGCATTAGATAGATATATTAGTGGAACTAATTCTGGATCTAACTCTAGTATTAGTTATTCAGATTTATATCCAACGGATATAGGAACAATAGATATCGGCAAAACTTTATTTTTATGAGTAAAATCATTTACATATGAAAAAGAATCTACTCCTACTCCTGATCCTTCAATTAGTTGTGATGTTTATGTATGTAGTCGCAATAATTTAAATAACACAGAATGTAGTATAGATATATATGAGGGGTATGGAACAACAGGAGTTCGTTTAGCCAATCTATCACTGGCCCCTGGGGAAGGAAATTGAGTTTCATATCAAGGTGGATATAGAACATTCAGTTCCATACGTTTAAATTCGATTTTAAAGGGAACCCAGATAACTATCGCATTAAATGGGTCTCAAGTAAGTGATTGAGTAAATGAAACAACTAAATATGTTTGAATTAATTAAAAATAAAAAGGGAGCTACTTAGCTCCCTTTTTATTTTCATATTGTTTTGCGCTTATAATAAAGCATACTAGACTTAGTAATATATATATAGGTTGCAGTACTTTAGTACTTGTTATAAAAAATATTCCCATAAATATCAATCCTATAACATATCAAAATTTATACATTTCCAAATTTTTTTAAAAAATCTCATAATGTGAGATTTGAATTTTTTATTGCATTTTGTTTTAAAGCATCCATACTATCTTTTAGGTACACCTCCAAGTTTATCAGCTCATCTCTCTGAGAAAAACGAGTAATAAGATCTTTTAGACTTTGGGGTATGGACAGCTGCTCAAATAATACTAGGCAGTCCTATAATTAGTAAATAGAGGGGGCCTAAATATAAAGATTGTCGAGTATGTCCTCATTCATGTTCTTTTGTGTAATTTCTGTTATATTTCCAACTTGATTCTCCCATTAAGATATATAATCCTAATGAAATACCTCCAGGA
>ENA-OOSB01000134-OOSB01000134.1-human-gut-metagenome-genome-assembly--contig:-NODE-134-length-40838-cov-4.574749_pt1 | contig 40838 bp, 59 predicted proteins | sample MGYA00241173_ERZ501204 | MGnify/ENA primary metagenome ERZ501204 (study PRJEB25962, sample SAMEA1965384) | human gut metagenome | biome: human gut; feature: human-associated habitat; material: faeces...
GCGAATTATTGAAGATTTCCTTATTAGGAATTATTCCTAAAAATGACGTAAGTTGCAAAACGAAAAATCAACTTACGTGAAATTTTAAAAAGTTGCTTGACATTTTTCTCCTCTTATAGTATCTTAATTTCATCTGAAAAAGGAGTTGTGAATATGTCAACAGCTGGTATTCTATGGTGTGTGCTTATGTGCAATGCAATCACAATCACGTTTGCACTTGCTGCTTCAAAAGCAGGAAGAAAATTTATCAGGTCACTATATTTGTATTATAAAAACAAAGAAAAATTTCCAAAACGATATGATATAAATGCATCATGCAATAATAGTCACACTTGTTTTAACTGTAAATGGATGGTGAAAAGCAAAGTCGATAATACGCCTATGTATTGTGTCCAAAAGTATTATTTCAATAAGAATAGTGGTCTAACTTGTAAGAGTTTCATCCAAAAGTAAGGAGTAAAAATTATGAATTATGAAAATTATTGTATTGTGAAGCGTAAACAGTATAGCACTAGTCTAGACGCTGTTACTGACAGTGAAATCAAGGAAAAGTTTCCTGCTCTAACAAAGCTTTGTGAATACGTCAAGAAACATTTGAATCTTGATTATTTTAATGAAGGTGTAGAAGAATATAATAATCTTCTAAGGGATATCAGTAAGTATAACAGTCTAAAAAAGTTTAAGACTGTAGAATCTACCAGATTTGTTTTACAGAATGATAAACGTTTGTCTGATATTCCACATGAATTTGCACTAGATATTGTAAATATGCTTGGACGTGACGTTGTGTTTATTTTTGATGGTATTGATTATCCAAAGGAAAAAATTAAGAGTGTGTACGAATATTCAAAAGTTTATGGTATTTCCGTAATAGAGCAGTATCGCAAACACGCTGTTAATTTTCTTGATACGACGTACTGCGAAGTGTTTTATGCACGTCTTGCTGCTTTTGCTATTGGACACACTGGTTTGTTTGCTGACCAAAAACAGCAACTCTTTTTAAAGGATATTTTTGAAGAAAACGTCAAGTTTAACAAAAAGTTTGTAGAAAGTATCCTCAAAGAAGTAAATCGTAACAAAAAAGCTTACGGATTTTAATAGCTAAAAATTCTTGACAAGGAAGGTAATATGACATATTATCTTCCTGTTCTTTTAATAAAGGAGAGCTACTACATGGAAGAATTTAAAAAGCTCACAGACAGGGAGCATATGCTAACTAGGCCCAGTATGTATATTGGTAAAACTGTGCCTGAAACTGTGGTGCGTTTTATTCATGGTACGCAGCAAGAAATTACTGTTACGCCGGGATTGCTGAAAATCGTCAATGAACTTATTGACAACAGCATTGACGAATACATACGGTCAAACGGTAACTATGCAACTAAAATCAAAATTGATTGCCAACAAAACGAAATTTCTGTGTGTGATAATGGTCGCGGCATTCCTGTTGAAAAATACAGAAACGAATGGCGCCCACAAGTTGCATGGACAGAAGCCAAAGCGGGCACGTCTTTTTCTGCAAATCGTATTGGGCCCGGCGCTAATGGTGTTGGTTCTGTTGTAGCAAACGTTTTTTCAAAGACGTTTACAGGTATCACAAAAGACGGAAAGCATATGTGTATCGTTGAATGCACAAACAATATGCAGCGCATACGTACACAAGTCAAAACTGCTACTACACGCGGAACGATTGTAACAATTGTTCCTGACTTTATGCGTTTTGGTGTTTCTGCATTCACAGACGACCATATCAAAGTAATAAAAGACCGTGCACATCTTCTAGCAGCAACGTATCCTAATATTGAGTTTACGTTCAATGATGAAAAAATCAAATACAAGAATCCAGTAAAATATTTTGAACAATACGGCGATGTATTTGTTACGTTTTCAGGGGAAAAGTTTATTGCTGCTGTGTATCCTTCTGACGTAGAAGAATATGTGCAACGTTCCGCTATTGATGGTCTTGACATGGTACTAGGCGGAACACATGAGCAAATCGTTACACGTGAATTGTGTGCTGAATTACGTGAGCTGATTAAAAAGAAGTACAAACTAGAGCTGATGCCCGCAGAAATCAAGCGTGGTATCAAACTTGTGTTTATCGGCAATTCATTCCCTAATATGGAATTTGATTCCCAAACAAAAGAACGCTTGACAAATTCAGAGCGTGTGACCAAAGAATGGTTAGGAGATATCGACTATTCAAAATTGGCAAAAAAGCTGATGAATGTTGATTCTTTCATTAATCCTATCATACAAGCAAAACTTGCAAAGCAGCTTGCAGCAGAACAGAGAGCTGTAACTCTGGCATTAAAAAAGCAGGCAAAGAAACAAGTTGACAAGCATCTAGAAGCAAAATCAAAAAATCCAGATGATAAAATCTTGTTTTTATGTGAAGGTGATTCCGCAGCTGGTAACGGTATCAAGGTGCGTGACCCAAAGAAGCACGGCTTTTTTCCGTTGCGTGGTATGCCAATGAACACGTTTGGTGCAAAACAGAAAGATATTCTTGACAACAAAGAATTGTCAAATATCATGGCTATTCTTGGCTTGCGCTTCGGAATGTCTGCAAACGAACTGAAAAACGAAATCCAATATGGACGCATTGGCTTGTTAGCAGACGCAGACGTTGATGGTTGACCTTCGGGTCAACTAATATAAATTATTATAAAGAGGATACCCGGCGCTGGTGGAATTATTCCGATGCTGCTTAACTTCTTTTACCTGTGGCCCGACTTGTTTGCACAAAATCGAATTTATATAATTCCTAGCCCAAGATATGTCTTGACAAAAGGAAAAGGAGCATCACGCAAGGTACGCTATTTTTACGATACGGAAACGTATGAAAAAGAGAAAAACAAATATAAAGGTTACGAAATCCGATATATCAAAGGACTAGCTACGTTACGTGATTATGAATACGAAGAAGTCATTTCCAATGAATCAAATTGGGTGCATGTGACCATTGATGACCCATCTGCATTCCGTATCATGTATTCCGAAAACGTCACCGAACGAAAAAAACTTATGAGTGCATAAAAAATGGGCACTTTCTGCTTGACAGGAAGCGCCCATTCGTGTATCTTGTAATTGTCAGTGAGAGAGGAAACAAAAAGGAGAGAAAAATATGAAATATAAAGACCTTTATAGAGCAGCAAAGCGCGAAGACTTTCTAGAATGGCTGTTCAATCGCAAAAAGTACAAGATTTGGGAACTGGAAACGATGAAAGTCTATAACCAGAATCCTGAACACCATCCCGAAGGATATAGCGTGTTTGACCACGTTATTGCTGCTGTGCGTGATTATAAGGGCTCTGACCCTATTGTCAAGTTGGCAATCCTGTTTCACGATATTGGAAAGATTGCTACTGCGGAGCCTTCCTCTAATGGAAATTATTATCACTTTTATGGGCATGACAAGGAAGGTGAAAAAACGTTTCGCAGGATTGCGAAAAAATATGTATTTCCTAGTGATGTAACGGAAGCAATTGCGTTTGCAATCAGGCATCATATGCGATTTTATAAAATTCTTGATATGAAGCCTAACAAAGTGAAAAAACTTGTTGACAGTCCTTACTGGAAGCTGCTTGTTAAGGTGGCATACCATGACAATCACTGTCGTGGTGTTCATAGTTCTAAAAAAGAGTTTAAGGCATGTATGAAACGTGCTATGAAAATCAAGAAAAACAAGTTCCATGAAAACGTTTAACATGAGGTAAAAGATTATGAAGATTCTTTATGTCGTGATGTTCTCTGATTTTGATAACCATTTTGGCAACGATACTACAAAATTTGTTGGTGTTTTTTCCAGCAAAGAAAAAGCAAAGGCTTATATCAATAGTCTGCCCGGTGCTGGTTATGGTGATTATTATGTGAAAAAGTGTGTACTTGACGTTGTAAATGCACGATAAAAAGGAAAATATAATGGAAACTATGTATGTTGTGATGTATAAAGGTGTGTTTAGCGATGAACACGAAGTAGTAGGCGTTTTTTCTTCATGAAGAACTTGCTAATGAATATATCAGAAGCAAAAATTTTGCTAGTGATATGTATATTGATGAATACACTCTAAACGTAGGAGTTAAGTAGTATGTGTGAAAATAAGAATGAAAAGCACTGTTTCAAGATGGCAAAAAATGAATTTATAGATTCATTTTTACTGTTTGTGGACTGGATTTCTGTATATGTATGCTTTACTATAGTATATGTGTTTATAACTGCAATCATTGCTAAAGAATTAACAACTATTACATCATTTTTCTTACTTGGCTTCTTCCTGATTATGCTGTTAGCAGCATTAATTCGTGTTGTACGTGATTTTATTGACAAACTTAACAAATTCATGTATCATTATCGCAAATATAAGGCTCTGAAGGAAGCAGCTCGTAATGAATAACGTTACTGTTTCTGAAATTATGAACGGGCCCTGGCGGGAACGTGCTATCTATACAGCAGAAGAACGCGGAATCCCGTCAATAGCTGATGGTTTAAAACCTGTGCAGCGTTATCTCATTTGCAAAGCTCTAAAAGTAGCTAAAACAAAATTTGAAAAGGTAGCTACTATTTCCACAATCGCAACAGAGGGTTATCACCACGGCGAAGCAAGCGCAGCTGCTGCTCTAATCGGCATGGCAGCTGACTTTTCAAATAATTTGCCAGTGTTTGAAGGTGATGGAAATTTTGGCAACGTACTTGACCCAGCTGCGGGCGCGCCACGATACATCTATGCGCGTCTAGCTGGTTATTTTGATGCTCTTTACAAGGATATGGATTTATGCCCAAAACACGATGACCCTGACCATATTCCGCCAAAATACTACTTGCCAATTATTCCGATGGTATTAGTAAACGGTATCAAAGGAATCGCTACTGGCTATTCTACTGATATTCCACCACATTGCCCGTTGAGCATCATTTCATGGCTAGTTAATAGAGCCAAGGGAAAGAAATGTGCAAATATCATGCCAAAATACTATAAATTTTCAGGAACAGTCACTGCTGAAAATGTTTATTATGGTATTTCTGGTGTGTATGAAACGCCCTCTCCTATTAAAATTTGTATCAAGGAATTACCTGTTGGCTATACGTGCGCGTCATATAACGCACATTTGAAAAAATTGCTTGACAAAGGCACGATTGTTGATTATGAGAATAATTCAAGAATGAATAAATTTGATTACGTTGTTACTCTCAAGAGGGGAACACGATGGAATGATTCTCAAATCAGAAAAAATCTTAAATTGGATACCACGCACACGTGGAATCTGACAACAGTATCCATTGACGGAAAAATTCAAGAATGGGATAAACTTACCGGCATAAATGATATTATGGAAGCATTTTACCAGTTTAGACTTCCATATGTAGCAAAACGAATTGAAAATATTATCAACGATTTACAGGAAAAACAGCAATATTTGATTGCGCTTGAACGTTTTTGTAATGATGTTATCAACGAAGTTTTTTCTTTCAAAAATATTTCAGAAGAAACTTTTAAAAATGTACTACTTACAAACTACGGTGTTCCTGAAGGTCGAATTTCTCAAGTTATCAATATGCCTGTGAGAATGTTTACTACTCAAATGCTGGAAAAGCTCAAAGAAGACCTTGACAAAACGGAAAAATCGTTGCATTATTATTTGCATGAGACAACACCAGAACAGGAATATATTAATGACCTAACAGAACTTAAAAATGCAATCAATGCATATGAAAAGGAAAACAAATGATTTCTCTTAGAGAACCAGAAATGCTTGACAACTGAAACAGAATCATGTAATTTGTACTCGTTAAGGAGAAAGACAAATGGCTAAAAATATGACTGTTCGCTCTGATTCTCAGAAAGCCGTGCTTGTGGGCAACTGGATGATTCGCTTCAACGACCCTGAAAAGGGGGCGAAAAAGCTTGAAGAAGCGGAACGTCTATGCGTACTTAATGGTATGGAAGCAGGAGAATTTTCTAAAATCATTCGCGGCGAATTTAAGAATTATACTTTCGCACAACTGCTTGAAATCAATAAAATTATCAATAAGAAAAAACTTACTAAGTAGGAAATGAACATGGTTACTTATGAAGAACTGAAGGCAGAAAATGGCAAAATCCTTGTTTTGAATCCAAATAACAAGGTAGTACAAAATATTAAACGCAGGTGTGAAATTAATGAGGGCTACTGCCCTTGTAGCCCTGAAAAGTCTGAAAAGACCATGTGCCCCTGTGAAGCTGTTCGTATTAATGGGGATTGCCATTGTGGATTGTACGTTGAATTTTTGGTTGAATAATTTTCGCCAAAAACGCTTGACAAAAGCAGCTGGTTTGTGTAATTTGTAATTGTCAGTGTGAGAGAGAGGAAACAAAAAGGAGGTATAAAATGACCATTCTGGAAATCCTGATTGAACAGGAAGAACTTGATAACCAGATGCTGGATTTCATCCGCCGTCATCACAACGATTCCAATATTCGTAACAGCTCCGTGTCGTATGGAATCGAAGACAGTTCTACCTCTGGTAGTGAAGGCGGCAGCCGATGAATGAAATAGAGGACAGTTTTTAGACTGTCATGGCAGACTGGATTTGTTAGGAAAAATGCCAGTCTGGCTAAGGAATTTCCGGTAAAAACATTTCCTAAAGAAATGTAATTGTTCAAAATATTATGTATAGAAATTTGATTGTTTGTGTTTTTGCGAGAAACAAGCACTTTGCTTATGCGACCAAACATCTTTAAATCACTGAAATAGTCATCCCATCTTCCATAAATGTTGTTATAAAATCTTGCGCCGTAAATGGCATATGTTTCATGTGTTAATTTTTGTGTCCAAAGTATTGACATAGGAGCCTCTTTTTTGATAAATTATTAAATATATTTAGAAACACAAATATGGAATGATTTATGGCAGATACGTTCATTCAATACAAATATATAACAATCATTGGCAATTATTTGCAAGGCTTTAAGCTTGCTTCTAAAAATCTTTGGAATTTCAGGTGCCCAATATGTGGTGATTCTGAAAAAAACAAAAACAAGCGTAGAGGCTACATATATTTAAAAGATGGTGAATACAGATATCACTGTCATAACTGTGGAGTTGATAAATCATTTAAAAACTTTTTGTATGAAGTTTCTCCTGAAATCTATGCAGAATACCGAAAAGAAAATGCGTTTCTAAAAATAAAAGCTGATTCTACAGCTGATGTTATTAGTGCGTGTTCAACACAAAATAAAAAACTTGATATTGTTCACAACAAACATTTAACACCTATATCGGAGTTAGAAAATGGACATCCTGCTGCTGAGTATTTGCGTAATCGTGGCGTACCTCAATCAAAATATGGGTATGTTTTTTGGACTGAAGATTATGATGCGCTCATATCTGAATCGTTTGGCGACCTTTACAAAAATGTGGAAAAGCCAAACTCTGGCATAGTTTTTGATATACGCCAATTAGATGACCCAAATCATCCAGTAATTGGCTATCAAATCAGGTCAATTGATACAAATATTCCAAAATCCAAGCGTTTTATGATTTGCAAAGAACAAAGCAAGTCAGGCGTTTTTGGAATCAATCGACTTGATTTTTCAAAAAATATCTACGTAGTAGAGGGCCCTGTTGATTCTTTGTTTTTGCCAAATTGTATAGCTGTTTTCACCTCGGCATTATGGCGTGCTAATATGTCAGATGCTGTATATATCAACGATTGTGAACCACGAAACAAGCAAATTGTGGAACAAGTGAAACGTTGTATTTCAAAAGGTTACAAAACAGTTTTATTGCCAAATCAGTACAATTCGCTTGACATTAACGACATAGTGTGTAAATATAATCTTAACGAAAGCGAATTAGTCAAACTTGTTGAACGGTACACGTTTTCTGGTTTAACTGCTAAAATGAAATTCAGTCAATGGAGATTGGTATGACCCAGCACGAAGTGGAATATTTTGTGAAGTTTAAGTGTAACTGTGGATTTGTGATGTACGAAGATGCTAACAGGAGCGCAAAGCTACATACGTGCCCGAAGTGCAAAAAGCAGATGACGCGTCATGTGTGCGCTCAACGTAAGGAGACAAAATGTCAAACGTACTGGTGGTAGGAGACGTGCATGGCTGCTTTGAAAATTTAAACATAATTCTCAAAGCACATCAAAATCTGGACGCTGCAATTGTTTGTGGTGATTATGGCATTTGGAATGATTTTAGCCCTCAAAATATACCAGAAACATATAATATTGATTATCCGTGCCCTGTTTATTTTGTTGATGGAAATCACGAGAACCACGCTGCACTCGATACTTATGAACGTGGAAAAATCCACAAAATTATTGGAAACTTGTATTTCTGTGCATATGGTTCTGTACTTAATATCAATAATGTAAAGTTTCTCTGTTGTGGAGGAGCTGATTCTATTGATAAGTTACACCGTAAACGAAACATTTCATGGTGGGAAACAGAATGTATTTCGGAATCTGACCAGCATTTTCTTCCAAATGAAAAAATTGATATTGTTATTAGTCACACAGCACCAAGTGAAGTATGTACACAAATATTAGAACTTCCAACAAATGAATGGAAAGGTGAGAAATGTTCTGACCCAAGTTTAAAGTACCTCGATGAAGTTTTAGAACGATACGCGCCTCATACATGGTTTTTTGGACATTGGCACACTAAGTTTCATACTAAATTAAATAATACAATGTTTTATGGACTTGATATGGTGCCTATATGTAATAGTTCTTATATTACAAAAAATAGTATTCAAAAGTGTAGTAAATTACTTCAAATTTAATTAACCATTTAACCAAAGGGATTTACTATGAGTAACGAAAAAATCAAGGTGATTGCTATTTCTGGCTTTAAGGGCTCTGGCAAGGATACCATTGCAGAAATTATTGATGGATACGCACGTGATAAAAACGAAAAGCTCAAGAATGAAGAGGGCGCCATTGTGACCATTGTTAAGAAGTGTTCGATGGCAAAGCCAATTCGTGATATTGTTGAAACTGCGTTTTCCCTTCCAGAACCAGATTATGATAAGAAAGAAGAAATCAACGAACTATGGAGCAAGCGCCTAAAGCGTAACGTTTCGTATCGTGATTTTGTCAATACTGTTGGCACCACCATGCGCAAGCTGTATGGTAATAAAATTTGGGTATGGAAAGCTGAAACAGAACTTGAAGATTTCAGGGAAAATCTTGAATTTAACAAGCAGTTTTTCAAAACTGGTAGTATTCACGGAATTTTTGTTATTCCTGATATTCGATACAAGCAGGAAATCAAGATGCTGCAACGTCTAAAAAAGGATTATGACGTTGAACACTGGCTTGTGTTGCGCAAGGAATTCCTACCAGAATGGGCGCGTATGGGGCTGCGAGTGACTGACCCAGTTGAGCGCAAAATCATTCTGAAGGACTTCAAGCCTAGTATCCATGAATCTGATTGGTGTCTTGCTAATCCTAAGTTCTCTCGTGTGATTGTCAATGATGGAACGTATGGTGAACTTGTAGAAAAGGTCTTTGCTGCTATGTCTGACAAGTAAATTTTGTAACTTCTAGCCCGCTTTCTGCTTGACAGGAAGTGGGTTTTTTGATAATGTTTTCTTATTACGAAAGGAGAATATATGACAGTTGTTAATCCACTAAATCCTTTGGAACTTTTGGCAGGTGAACTTGCGTATGCGTGCAACCACGGGCAATGCCCTTGCCTTTGCGTAGAAAACTGCCCATTTGATATAGAGCATCCGTGTGCTGATATTACATTTGCTGATTGGATTATTTGGGCAGAAAATTTTTCAAACAATCTATATGCAGAAGCAAAATATGCAAGAGGTGAATAACCATGTGTGTTAATGCAGCAGCAAATAATGGGAGAATTATAATGGAATTTGATACACTTGTTGATACTTTAAAGAAGCTTGAAAGCACTACTAAAACTTCTGAAAAAGTGGAGCTGCTGCAATCGCTAAAAGATGCTGATATTGATATTGCACTAGACTTTTTTCAGAAATGTCTGGATGTAAAATATCAATTTGGTTGTAAACAGCTACCTGATTACCCTGAAAATGAGCCTGACAGGCCCTCTAGCTATCATTTTGTGGAAATTGCGTACACACGTCTTCTAGAAGACAAAACGGGCATTAATGCCTTTCTGGACGCTGTTATCCATACTCTTACACGTGATGAATATATGCTGTTCACACGCATTTGCAAGAAAGACCCATCATGTGGCGTTTCTGTAGCTCTTGTTAATCGTGTTTGGGAACACGCTATTGATACTGGTATCAAGCTTTGCAAAGCAGAGCCTTATAGCGTGAAAATGATGAAAAATATCAAGTATCCTTGTTATGTACAAAAGAAAGAAGACGGCGCACGTTGTCTTTGTTTTGTTGATACTGAAAATTCAACAGTTAAATTTTTATCATCTTCAGGGAAAGAATATACATGCCTTATTGAGCTAGAGAATGAAATATGGCAGTCACAATACTTTTTTTCTCTCGAACATAATAATGAAAGTTTTGTGCTTGATGGGGAATTAGTTGTATTGGACAACAATAATAATATTATGCCAAGAAAAGAAGGAAATGGGTTTCTTACAAAGTCTATTAGAGGAACTATTACAGAAAGTGAAGCGGAATGTATCCGTTTTGTTATCTGGGATTATATTCCATTTGCAGAATATTATTGTAATAAAACACCTTCTTTGCCGTACCATGAAAGATTAAGACTAGTGAAGTTGCTTACCAAATACGGTGATGCTTTTACATCTATTGACACAAAAACAGCTAATGATATTCAGGAAATTATTGCTGAGTTCAAAAAAAGGCTAAAAAATGGTGACGAAGGTATTATTGTAAAGAATACAAACTTTATTTGGGAAGGAAAACGTATCAAGGAACAAATCAAGCTAAAACTTGACCTTGACACAACATTGCAAGTCACTGGATGGAAGTATGGAGCAAAGGGCACTAAATATGAAACAATGCTTGGTTCTCTTGAATGCTCTTCTAGTGATGGAAAAGTTTGTGTCAGTGTTGGCTCTGGCTTTTCTGATGCCTTCCGAAAACAATTTGCAAAGACATATCAGCGCAGTGATTCAAATAGTATGTTTGTTGAAATCAGGTCAAATGGCTTAATCAAAAACGCTAATGATGACACGTATTCTTTATTTCTGCCCAGATTTATTGAAATTCGACTAGATAAAAATGAAGCTGATGATTTTGAAATGATTCAAAAGCTGCAAGATGCAAAGACAAATCTACAATAAAGGATAAGATAATGATGAATGTACAGTTAATCGGCAATACATATGCAATCGAACCAGATATCCTAAAACATATTGAGAATGTAAATTTTCTTCAAAATGATACTGCAACAATCACAACTGCTGCAAAACAGTGTTATAACAAAGAATTTGACTACAAAGAATTTTTCAAGAAATACACAGAAAATAAAGAAGCAAATGAACTGTTTATCAAACGTATTGCAGAAAGTGGGCATACATCCATTCTAGAACATGCCAGTGCAACGTTTTTGATTACTGGTGTATCACGTTCTTTGACACACCAGCTTGTGCGCCATCGTATTGCATCCTATACACAGCAGTCACAACGCTATGTGGATATGGAAGATTTCAAGTTTGTCACTCCGCCTTCTATTCTGAAATGTAATAATGAAGCAGTTCTGATGGAATATAATATCATTATGAACAAGATTGAAAAATCCTATAAATTCTTAGTATCAGAACTAGTTAAATCAGGAAGAACAGAGCAACAGGCACGAGAGGATGCTCGTTTTGTTCTTCCTAACGCGGCTGAGACACAAATTGTTATGACTATGAATTACCGTGAATTAGGTGATTTTCTCGGTAAACGCATGTGTAAGCGCGCCCAATGGGAAATTCGTGCAATGGCAACAGAAATTTTTAATATTATGTCAAAGCAAAGTCCAGCAATTTTTGGCAAAGAATCTATTTATCGGGGCCCAAAGTGTAAAAACCTTGGTTATTGCAATGAACATAAGAGCTGCGGTCTAACATTGAAATTTATCCGCCCTGTAAAAGCAATCGAAGAACCAAAAAGGAAAACATGGTTACAACGTCTTAAAGACGTATTTTCTATTTAAGACTGATAAATAGAGTATCAGAAGAAGATAGTGGCATAGTGATTGTGCCACTATCTTTATTTTAAGGAGAACTTATGAAACAAAATTCACGCAAGTTTAAGCCAATGATGCGTTTAACAAAAGAACAAATAAAGCACAAACAAGAGCAAATACGACGTTATATGGAAGCATCTAATGCAGCAGATGGTTCGTTGCTAGATGCTAATGCAAACGTATCAGTAAAAACTGTGTCTACTATGGGTGCAGAGCTTCAAAAGGATATTTGCATTCAAGTGAATAGGCAAACGGTATATGATTATATTCAACGTGAATTTGGCACGAAATATGCTGATAAGTATATTGATATGATTGAATCACATGTGCTATATAAGAATGATGAATCATCCTTAACGCCTGGAACGCCATATTGTGTTGCTATCAACATGTATCCGTTTATTGAAGATGGCATGACAAAACTCGGCGGAGAATCAAAAGCCCCAAAACATCTTGAAAGTTTTTGTGGCTCATTCAACAATTTGATTTTTGCTATTAGTTCTCAATTTAATGGTGCTGTTGCTGCTGTTGAATTTTTACTTTATTTCCATCATTTTGCAAAGAAAGACTATGGGCGTGATTATTTGAAAACACACGCTGATATGATTAAGTCAAAGCTACAGCACGTAATTTACACACTGAATCAGCCAGCAGCCGCACGTGGATATCAATCTGTGTTTTTCAATCTATCTGTGTTTGACAGATATTTCTTTGAAAGCATGTTTGGGCATTTCTATTTTCCTGATGGCGACCATGTAGATTATGATGAATATAACGAATTTCAGAAATTTTTTATGGAATGGCTACTTGAAGAACGCACAAAATCACTACTAACATTTCCTGTAGTCACTGAAGCTTCTTTAAACGAAAACGGAAAGCCAAAGGACAAGGAATGGGCTTATTTTTGTGCTGATATTCGCGCACGTGGTCTTTCTTTCTTTTCTTTCAATGATGATACGCCAAGCGCACTAGCATCTTGTTGCCGCCTGAAAAATGAACTAGATGAAAACGATTTTTCATATAGTCTTGGTGCTGGTGGTGTTTCAACTGGTTCTACTTCTGTGATGACGCTAAACGTCAATCGTTTTGTACAAGATGTTATCGGTGATGCTATTGCAGTAACGCCAAATATGACAAAAGAAGAAAAAAACAATCTTGTATTGGAAAAACTGGCTTCTGTGGTCGAAGATATTCAGAAATTCCAAGTTGCACACCGTAAAATAGTGCGTGATTACGTAGAAGCAAAACTGTTGAGTGCTTATACAGCAGGATTTATTTCTCTTGATAAGCAATTTGTGACTATTGGAATTAACGGTTTGAATGAAGCTGCTGAATTTTTGGGCATGACGTGTTCAAATAACGAAGAATATTTGACCTGGGTGGCTAATTTTCTTGCATGTATCCGTGATAAGAATAAAGAAGCAAAAGAAAAGTATGGTATCAAATTCAATACTGAATTGATTCCTGCTGAAAATCTGGGTCCAAAAAATGCAAAATGGGATATTGCTGATGGATATGTAACAAAACGCAATTGTTATAACTCATACATTTATCTTCCTGAAGATGATAAAACAAGCATTCCTGACAAGTTTCAGATGCATGGTGGAATTATTGCTGATTCACTTGATGGTGGAAGTGCATTACATTTAAATCTTGCTGGTCTTCCTGATAGGGATTTCTTCCTATGGTTACGTGATTTGGCTGCAAAATATCATACAACATATTGGACAACTAACGTAAAATCAACATGTTGCAATGATTGTGGGCATATTGATGCGCGTACACTTTCCAAGTGTCCAAAATGTGGTAGTGAAAATCTAGACTTTGCTACACGTATCATCGGATATTGCAAAAAAATCAGTTCATACTCTCCTGACAGACAGGAAGAAGAAAAACTTCGTTATTACCACTAATTAAAAAACACGCCTTGCCTATTGACAGGCAAGGGCGTGTTTGGTATAAATAAGTATAAAGAAAATAAATTGGGGTTTTTATGAAAACATTCAAAGAATTTCTTGAAGAACGCGCTCTGAATATTGGTAATAAGAGCGTTTCTTATCCAAAATTTGGTAATATTCTTATTCTGGCTGGTGGTGCTGGTTCTGGTAAGGGATTTGCTTCAAATTGTATGATTGCTTTTGAAGGTAAACGATTTGACGTTGACGCTATCAAAACAAATCTGCTGAAACTCAAGCCAGCTGATTTGTCAAAAAAGTTTGCTGAACAAACTGGTCGTTATCTTGAATCTATCAATCTGACTGACCCAGTTGACGCATCTCTGATGCACAAATTTGTGGCAGACAATAAGCTTGACGACAAAATGCTAACTACGTTTTTCATGGCACAAGCTGGAAATCCAAATCACAAGCCAAACGTCATTATGGATGTCACTCTAAAAAATATTGATACGTTGAAGGAAATTTCAGAACTTGCACAGCTTGGCGGATATGATAGGAAGAAAATTCATATTGTCTGGATTATTAATGATTTTAATGTATCTATAGTACAAAATAATGCTAGGTCTCGTACTGTTTCTTCTGAAATTATGTTTAAAACTCATATTGGTGCTGCAAAAACGATGAAAGAACTTGTAGCAAATAGTGCTGAATATCGTAAATACGCTGATGGTGATATTTGGGCACTGTTCAACAAAGCCAATGTAGATAACAAGATGACAAAGGGGCAGACTTCATTTGTGGTTGATTTTTATACCGCAATGCGTATCAAGAAAGCTGGTCAGGCTGCAAATTATACAGAAGTTGAACAGCAGATTATTGATAAAATCAATTCTTACGTACCCTCAGACGCTAACTGGTAAAAATATGTGGCACTTTCTGCTTGACAGGAAGTGCCACATTTGTTATAAATACTTTTTACAGAGGAGAATACTATGTGTGTAGAAGTAGATTATAAAAGTTGTCCAAAGTACAAAAAGAATGATTGTTATGATTGTTCGCGTTGTCTTGCTCCAGATTGTGCAAATAGAAAATCTTTTCCGATAATTACGTCAAAAAAATTATGGAAAAAAACAGATAATGATGTGCCTCCACCTCCAGAACAAATTCCGCATTGGTATTCACCTACTCCATCGGATTTTCCATTTGGACCCGTGATGACTAGTTGCTGTTCTGCATTAACAGAAATGGAGTTGAAAGGATTACATGATTGTTATTGATACACTTGCGTATCACAAACACCAATTTTCTTCTGTAGATAGAACGCTAGAGCTTTATTTTGCTGGCTGTCATCATAATTGTGTTGGTTGTCAAAATAAAGAACTACAAGTTCAATCTACAGAAACGTGTAGATGGTTGACGCCTATTAGTGTTTGTGCTGAATTGTTTGATTATGTAGGAATAGCCAAACAAGTACATATTCTCGGCGGAGAACCACTAGAACAATCAGTAAATGCTATTAATGAATTGACATATCTTTTAAAGGAAATGGGATTCAAAAATATCATTTTGTTCACTGGTAATATCATACCGAAAGAATATATAACAAAATCAAATAAAGTGTTTGAATATGTTGACTATGTTAAAACAGGGCCCTATGATAGCACACAACCAAATGTAAATAAAGTCGTTGACAAACAAACTGGTATAATTCTTGCAACACTTAATCAAAAAATTTATAAGGTTACACAATGAGCAATACACAGTCCCTACATACCACGTTTATGCATATTTTATTTGAATTTTCAAAACTATCACACTGCGTTTCTAAACAAGTAGCCGCTATGGCAGTAAAGGATGGCAGAATCATTTCTACAGGAATCAACGGAACTGCGCCTGGTTACACAAATTGTGATGATATTTTCAATAAATCAGACTTTGATAGAGAGTTACACCACCAGTTTTCAAATACATATGAAATCCATGCTGAGATGAATATGATTCTATATGCAGCTAAGAATGGTATTTCATTAGATGGTGCAACGTTGTATTGTTCTATGCTGCCTTGTTGGAACTGTATCAAGCACATTTCAGTAACAGGAATCAAACATATTATATATGCAAAACGATATGATATGCTATCATTAGAAGATGAAAAAAACATTTATTACTATTGTAAGAAGCTTGGAATAACTATTCAACAGTTTGACCCAGATACATTAGGAAGTTTCTAAGGATACAAATATTATGACAAATAAAATTTCATTTACAGAGTTTGTGCAAAAACTCCAATTGATTGAACAGATAGCTGATGAATCTGTAGCTAAACAATATTGTATTGAAGATTTTTTTGATAAAATCATAGAAAGCGGAATTTCTTTGGAAAGTGTGGTAACTGGTGATATCGCACAAGTAACAAAGCCAGTGATGATGCTGAAGCGTAAACAAGTTTATGAAGCTGCCCCAAAGTCAAAAAAGGCTGAAGACTGGATTCTGTCTAACAAATCAGCGTTTAAAAAGCGTTATGGTGATGAATGGGAGCAAATCATTTATGCTACGGCCCATAAATTGTTCTCGAAAAAATAAAAACAAAAATGGGCATTTATAATATAAATGCCCATTAAATGTCTATTATTATATTAATCTTTATATTTGTAAAAAAATCCTTTATATTGTTTACCAGAATGAACATATCGTATTAACTTTGTATTATTTACTATTCTTGAAGCCTCTCGTAATGATTCATATTCTTCCACTATGTTTCCATATTCATCTATTTTTAGAACTTTTTTGGAAAGCGGATTATTAGAACCTTTGTGAGACTGTCTCATTTTTTCTATTGATTCTTTACTATGTCTTTTTCCATACATAGGATGTTTTGTGCCTGAACAATCCCAATGATTTTCTGATAACTTTTTCTTTTGTTCATTTGACATTGGAATACCTTTATTGGGTGGTGTATGACCTTTTTTAGAATTTGAAACTTTTTTCTTTTGTTCATTTGACATTGGAATACCTCTATTATAAGCAGGTTTACCATAATTTGGATGGTTTTCACCAGTAGAAAAACCTTCTCCACCAACAGTAAGGTTATATGTATCTTCTCTTTTAACAAATTCTACTGTTACTATTTCTGATTCTTTAAGATATGCTTCATTTTCTGAATCAAAACAGTAGAGTATAGTTTTCTCAAAATTTTCTAATCCGTATTTTTTGATTGCTGCTTTTAAAGTTTTTCCTGAGCCCATATAATCGTCATATGGATTTTTCGTGGTGTGTTTACCAATATAAATTTTATTGTTTATTTTGTTGACAATCATATAGATAAGATGATAATATCCATTTGAATCATGGAAAAGAGAAATAGAAGAAGGATGATAATTGGCACTATAAATAGTAGTAGACATGTTGTAAATCCTCACTTTACAATGTGTTTAGAGAGCTGTTGAGTGCTGGTAACACTTGACAGCTTTTGTTTTATTTGATACTATTATTTATCATTTTTATAATTTAAATAGGTATCTTATGATTATAGCTGGCATTGATTATTCCTTGACATGCCCCTCTATTTGCGTGTATAATACAGAAGAGGGGCAATTCTCTTTAAAAACGTGTAGATTTTATTTCAATCAGCAAAGTAGTACAAACAAAATCAGAGCTAAACGGTATGAAACTCTTAAATTCTTGAATATTTTTGAATCTATCCGTTTTTCAAATGATAACGAAACAATCAGGTATTACTTATTAGCTGACTGGGCATTATCAGTATTGATTTCTGAAAATGTAGATACAGTCAGTCTTGAGGCATATGCGCTAGGCGCAACTGGTCGTGTTTTTAATATCGCAGAAGCTACAGGAATTTTGAAACACTATCTGTTTACACTAGGCATACAGGTATATACGTTTCCGCCATCACAAAACAAAAAAATTTTTTCAGGAAAGGGAAACGCTAATAAAGCCCTAATGATTGATACATTTAATCAAATACATGGCATAAATATTGCAGAGCAACTTGGGCACAAAAAAGACTTTACAGGTAGCCCAGTTTCTGATATAGTTGATTCATATTCTTTAATCAACACATTTTTAAAGGAAAGGACTATGTTATGAAATCATTCAAGACATTTATTTCTGATATGAATAATGATGGCAACACACCATCTAATCTAAATGAAAGTTCACTGTCACGACTATGGAAAAAGTATCAAGATTCTGATTCAGGAACTATTACTGCTTTTCGTGGTGAATATTCAAAAAAGGAAAATCTAGCACGAAATGCTGAATTGAAAGCAGCTCTTCTAGGCGCTGGGTATTCTGTCACTTCTGTAGATGGTGTTTATATTGAAAACTATGGCTCTGCAAATGAAAAGCCAGTTAAGGAAAAGAACTTTATTGTATTTGACCACAAGAAAACAGGCAAACTGAAAGCTGACCTAAAACGGCTTGGATTGCGTTATGACCAAGATTCAATCACGTTTAATTCTGTATCTGATGGAAATTATTATCTAATTGGAACATCTAAACGTGATGATAGCTATCCGGGATTTGGTAAGGAAATCAAGCTAGGTAAACCAATGTTTGGAAAATCTGGTGAATTTCACTCTTCTGTTAAGGGACGCCCATTTGTTTTTGAAGAAACACTAGCGGAAGATTACAATCCTCATGCATACAATGATGTCTTGACAAATTACTCAACTTGGCATATAAAGGTACTAACAAATAAAGCAAAGGAGCTACTAGCAGATGACTAAAAAAGATAATAATGACAGTTTTACAGATTCTTTTGCACAAGCGTACAGTGAAGCTATGAGTGAAGCTGTTGACGAAGTAATAGAAAACAGCATTTTATATGTTACGCGTGTGCGTGATGTAAAACTTCCGCAACGCGCACATGATGAAGATGCCGGATACGATTTTTTTGTGCCTAATGATTTTGCACCATATACACTACTGCCCGGTAATGACGTTTTGATTCCTTCAGGAATCAAAGTGATTGTGCCAAAGGGCTACGCACTAGTTGCACATAATAAGTCAGGTGTTGCCACAAAGCTAAAACTTGGGCACGGTGCTGAAGTGTGTGATGAAGGATATGCAGGAGAAGTGCATATTCATCTTGTCAATCATGGTTCTGATGCTGTTATTATCAAGCCCGGTATGAAGGTTATTCAATTCTTGCTGCTTGAAGTAGGAAAGCAAGTTGTCATTGAAATCGATAATGATGAATATGAAAAACGCATGGAACAATACACACGTGGTGCTAATGGATTTGGTTCAACAGGTGTATAAATGTCTGAAACTCGACCAAAATACTACATAACATGCAAATGTATGCATGGCAGTGTCTTGGACACTGAAACGGTTTATATGGATTTAACTGATGAACAACGTGGTTCCGTATCAAACATGTATAAGCAGTTAGCAACAAATATGCTTAATTATGGGCCCCAAGGGCTCATAATCTATTACAACGAAGACGAAGATATCAAAACAAAAGCTATATTGAATATTGTATCTATGGAAACAAACATCATAATTCCAAACGAACCAAAGGAACAAGACAACGGAATAGACTATGCATGATGAATATTATCAAAAATATAAGAAAACAATAGTGATTGATATTGATGACACAATATCAGTTGCAAATACTTTTGATGATGTAAACACGTATAGCAAAGCTGTACCAAATATCAATCTTATCAAAACAATGCAAAAACTGCATAAAGAAGGATATACTCTTATTTTGCACACAGCACGTGGCTGGATTTCTTGCAATCAGGATACAGAAGCAGCAGAAAAGAAATATCGAAAGCAGATTGAAACATGGTTAGCAGCACACAATGTTTCTTATGATGCGTTACTATTTGGTAAGCCGTTTGGTATTTATTATGTAGATGATAAAGCCATGCGACCAGACGAATTTGTGGAAAAATTTAGCCGATAAAGATCAAAAAGAGAGGGAGTTACCATATGGTAGCTCCCTCTCTTTTTATTCATAAAATTTTGCTTGACAAAGTTATCAGTATTGCATATAGTAAAACATAAACATTTTGTAAATAAAGGAGTGTGCTAATGGCAAATATTGCTATTGCTAAGTTAGCGAAATCTATTAGATTTGACCCAGCACAATGGTCAAGTGTTGGAGGTGTAAACGAAGCACCTTTTCTTATATATGCATTAGCCAAAACTTTTCCTGAAGATACGTTTTGGATTATTGGAAAATCCGACTACTCAAAAGTCTTTCCTAATGGATTACTGCCAAATATCAAAGACATTTGGAGCAAAGAATATTGGGAAACGGAAAAAAGCCCAACGTCTTATTTAAATAGCTATAGTTATGATGAAAATCCTGAATTATATAAATCATTTTACCGCTATGTCAACAGAACATTTGACAAATTGAACGTAACCATTGATTTTGCTATCATATTATACGGTATGTTTTTTTCATGTTCAATGTATGAAACTGTTCTAAACGCAGACGGTAAATATATAAAATCATTGGAAAGTTCCACAAGACGCATGAGCTTTTTAACATATTGGCTCAATACATACAAGGGTAAATACGTTTCGATTGTAACTGACCCACGTCAATATTCAAAAATGCCAAGGGATTTTGTTCATTGGGCTGATATTAATCTTTCTCAAATTGATAAAGATATGCAATTTGCTGAAAATTCTACACAATACTGGCCCGCTGGTCAGATTATAGAAAATCCTCAAAGATTGCATAAAAATATATACTCTGGTGTGGAAACTATAACACTGTTTTCTGCTGTTCCATATAATTCTTTTCCTAAAAAGAAAGGATTCAATATGATTTTGAATCAAGGTTTTCCAGCAAGTAGCAGCAAACAGGAACCACCACGCTATAGAGAGTTAAAAAAATGGATACTTTCAGATGCTGACTTTGATTGTTCTATTTACGGTAATTGGGATGATAAAATACTATCTTCTGATAAACGTTTTAGAGGCCCTGTACAACAAACAGAGCTAGGAAGCGTGCTAGAAACAACAAAATACACTTTATGCATCCCTATTGCGCCTGGTTGGGTAACGTCAAAATTTGTTGAGATGGCACATTATGGTGTATTACCATTCGTAACAGACACATATGGCACTGAATCTTCGCAAACATACATTCCTGATGTATTGCGTGTGAAGTCACGGGCAGAATTAAAAGAACGTATTGCAATGTTTGAAGCTTGTCCAGATGCATATGATAAAGTTATGCAGTATCTAAAACATCTGTTAAAAAATATGTATTCTGGAGAATATGCACTAACACATATTTGTAATAATATTAAAAACTATACAGGATTCTCGTTTGGGGAAAAAAGAGCATTTGACAAGCCGTTAGCTTTATTGTATAAAGAAGACGCAGCAAAATCAAAAATCACTACAGATATTGATGATTTATTTTAAGGAGCAAAAATGAGTATTTCACGTGAAACAATAACATGGGCGCCGATTATTCCACTTATTGGTGGATTGCCATTAGCAATGGGAAAGCTTTTTAACAAACATCCAGAATATGTGCTATCATGGTCGCCTTTCCAGCACAATGATAATCACTATGTCAATTATATCAGAAAACACGGCTGGACTGGTAAATATTATGTGCTTGACCATGTAGCAGAATCAGTTATTCCTGATGTTACGTCAGACTTTGATGAAACAACTATTCCTCATGTAGATGTTATTGGTGGCACTCCGCCTTGTGCTGGCTTATCAAGTCTTTCTGTCACCTCTAATGCTGAATCAGCTGTAAATGACTGGATGCTAAAAGCTGCTGAATTTGTGCTTGGTACGTGCAAGCCAAAAATTTATTGGTTTGAAAACGCACCACGTTTAGGAACCGAAAAGGGAAAACCAGTTGCTGATAAGTTGTTTGCAATCGGAAAGCGTCATGGCTATTCCTTTATGATTTACACAACTGAATCACGCCTGCATGGTAATTGTCAAATTAGACCACGTACATTTGGCTTCTTCTTTGATAACAATTATTTTGATAATAGTATCAATGTATTACCAGATATTCCACACACAAAGGGAATCTTTGAAGAATACATGACAGAAGTTGCTAAACAGCTAGAGCATCGTGAAAAAACAATCATGGATGAACCAATAAATCGTGACAATCCTGCTGATAATCCTTATTATACGTACTGTTATGAGGCTGTGAAAGCAGAATCCCATCGTGATTTTATTGAAAAGATTTGTACCTATGAAAAGTCTGTAAATCTTCTAGAAGAAACACTAAAACGTGGTAATTACGATTATGAAGCACTAGCAGACTGGTTTGATGCTCATAATTTTGAACGTACTGCTAAACGGATGCGTTTCATTAAAAGCAAAGTAGATGATGGCAAAGGATACTGGACGCACGGTATCACAGTTGGACGTGGGCAGATTCCCGCTTTTATTGGTGTGATGCCTATGTCGTTAGTACATCCCTATGAACAGCGTTTTGTAACATTCCGCGAAGGATTAACGCTGATGGGCTTTCCTGAAGACTATGAACTGAATACAGATAAGCCTTGGAGTTATGCTAATCACATTTGCCAAAATGTACCTGTTGGTACAGCAGCTGCAATGGTAGAAGGAATTATCAATTGGCTAGAAAATCCAAAACGTGATAGCTTTGATGCTGTTTATGCAATTCAGAGAAACAAACAGCGTGATATTCAAGTGCGTGTTGAAGTTCCTTCTATGACAGATAGCCTTTTTGACTAATTTTTAAAAAAACTGGGCACTTTCTGCTTGACAGGGAGTGCCCGTTCGTGTATGATACATTTATCAAATCAAAGGAGATTACTATGCGAAGAAAGAAGTATGATTTTACTATCACACTGGAAGTTCCTAAACGCCGTTCTATGGAAAAGGTGTATATGGACAAGACTACGCGCCCCAAAAAGTTTAAGTCTGTCAAAGACTATACGCGCAAGCCAAAATACAAGCAAAATTATTATGAGGAAATGTAAATGCCTATTCTAATTGATTTTTCTGGTACAGTACATGCTGGTGTTCATGTTGATATCCGCAATCATAATGATGCATCTAAGGAATTTTTGCGTCATATTATTCTCAATCAAATCAAAGCCATACGCAAAAAGTTTGTTGACCAATACGGTGAACCAGTAATTTGTATGGATTCTGTGTGTGGATATTGGCGTAAAGACCTGTTTCCTTATTACAAAGTAAAGCGTAAAGAAGCACGAGAAGCATCTGCAATCAATTGGAATGAGGTTTTTTCCTATATCAATGAAATTGCTAGAGAAATTGAAGAGAACTTACCGTATAAAGTTATTCGTGTAAACAAAGCTGAAGCTGATGATATCATCGGAACACTAGCATATAAACAGCCTTGGAATGAAGAATCACTGTTTGGTGATGCTGAAAGATGCCTTATCGTTTCAAATGACCATGATTTCAAGCAATTGCATGGTATTCATGGTGTACAGCAATATTTCCCCCATTCGCGTAAAATTGAACGTGTAACCAAGCCAGAACTATTTCTTATTGAACACATCCTTAAAGGTGATAGTGGTGATGGTATTCCAAATGTGCGTTCTGCTGCAAACGTCTTTTTGCTTGATGGTGTAAGACAAACAGCTGTAACACAGAAATACATTAAAGAATTTTTGACAACTGGTATTGTTCCTGAGTGTGATAAAGCACGTTATGAGGAAAACAAAAAGCTGATTGATTTGCGTAACGTTCCAGAAAATATTCAAAATAATATCATCACGCAATATCGTAATGCACCATACGGCAACAGGTCAAAACTTTTTTTGTATTTTGCGCAGCATAGTCTAAACAATCATCTAGAGCATATTACAGATTTTTAAAAAAATAATCATAAATACTAATACAATACTTTTTATTTTAATTTTGGGGGACTTATAGAATGGGTCAGACATACACATTGCATGAGCTGTTTATAGCTCCAAAACGTTGGAAAAGCATATCAGCTTTTGATATTGCGACCAAATATACAGAAGAAGCTTTGAAGTCCAAAGAAACATTTTTGAATTTTTTACAGCATATGTATGCATATAATCCTTGGTATATCAAAGCTATTGTTTTTGGTGCGCCTAATAGTGTGTACAGTATCAAGGAATTGTTTTTAAAGGAACAAGGATTTTTGCCACCAGAACCAAAATATGGTTATGGTTCACAAACTTTGTTTCAAATACTAAAAGATATTGAAAATTCGTATGATAATCAGACAATAAACAAAGCTGAATATCGTAAACGTCTATTGTATAAAGCAGCTGAAACACTAACACAAGATGATTATAAAGTGTTTTCAATGGTAATCAAAAACGAATTTCCTGATGGTATATATAAATATATTGAAGAGCTTTACAAGGAACGCAATCTTCCAGAAAGCATTTCTAATCAGTTTATGTTTTCACTAAACACGGATGCATTATATAGTGTTCCTGATAACGTTTTCAATAACAACACAAATTCCGAATACGTCTATATTCCTAAAAACGAACTAAGCTTTTATTTACTATACAAAAATACCATTGTCAAGCTTAATAGCAAGTTTGAAAAAACGATTGTTGATATTGATAAAAACAACGTTTTGCACAACAAATTAGTCAAAAAATCCAGTATGATTGTATTGCCAGAAATTGTAATTTGTGATAATGACAATATTATTGGAATAATTACTATTAAGGGTATTTTCTTGTACGTACAGCCTTATCAAATTTCAGAACACGTGTTCTCTACAAAAATTTGTGAAGGCATGGAACTAGCCTTTATTATTGACAGAGCATCATTAGGAACGCGTGGTTTGCCAAAAGTAATAGGCACTATTGGTTATGCAGTCAACACATTAGAAAAATGTACTAAACAAGCAGCATCATTTACAGTTTCTGTCTTGCCATATTGTGGCTATTCTGCTTCAATCATTACGTGTCAAGAAAAAGATTCTGAAAATGTTTTTCATGTATTTGCATTAACGGAACAAGCCAATAAATTAGCAAAAAATCTGAAAAACTTTAAACTAGCCTCATTACAAGGAAGATATTTTTATATGAGGTAGTTTATTATGATTGACATTTCAATAAGCGTTGATATTATTGAAGAATTGGTAATCATGCATGAACAAATGCTTGAACTAGCTGAAAAGCTAATGAATACATATGTTTATGAATACAAATAAAAATTGAAATCTGGGCACTCCCTGTCAAGCAGAAAGTGCCCTTTTTTGTATATTATACACATGTGGTAAAAATTTTTTAACTAAAGGAGATTGTTGTGACTAAGTTGAAAGAAATTTTGCAAAAAAGTATCCTTTACATGCTGACTGCTTTCTTTACTGTTGCACTATGGTGTTTACTTTCTTATGCTATTGATGTAAATAGTAATAATTATTATAGTAAGGGGCACCATGATGGATATCAGCAAGGATACACAAATGCGCTAGAATCAAAGTTTTCTGAATTTGCAGATATTATCAAAGTTGATTACGAAAGAACACAACTGTGTGATATCAAGCAGCAAGTTTTAGTGGAAAAGCGGCTCTATGCTATTATGAAACGTTCAAATGATAAGCTATCAGCTGATACACAGCGTCTTTATATCAAATACATTGTTAAGTATGCCAAGGAATACAAGTTGCATCCTGTTCTGGTAGCATCTGTTATTCACCGTGAATCAAACTACAGAGTTAAGCTAACATCTAATGTAGGCGCAGCTGGGCCCATGCAGGTATGGGCAAAATGGCACACAGAAAAACTAAAACGTCACAAGCTAACAAAAGAACATCTATACACTATTAAATATGGTACTCTTGTTGGTTGTGAAATTCTGCGTGAATACATTGATAAAGCAGACGGCAATATTCGCGAAGCACTGTATATGTATGTTGGTGGAAAGCATCATGGGTATGTAAAGGACATTTTTGCAATGTGTGAATATGCGTTCAGTATTACCTTGTGATATAAATACAAATAAAAAGGGCTGAACGCATGGCAAATTATGAAAATGTTATTCCATTAACCTTAATGTATGAAGGTGGTGATACCTTTACCAACATTAAAGAAGATAAAGGCGGCGCCACAAAATGGGGTGTTAGTCTTCTATTCATTCGTGGAACAAATGATGAAACGTTTGACCTTAATGGTGATGGTGTACTAAACGCAAACGATATTCGTCTAATGACAAAAGAAGTTGCGACACTAGGATTCAAAAAATATTTCTGGGACACACCATATGGGCTAGACTGGCTGGATTCTGATAAGAAAGCGTTTGTTGTGTTTGATGCTGCTGTCAATAATGGGCCCGGAAACGCCACAAAATTCATCCAGAGGGCTGTTCGCGCATTAGGTATGGATTGTGACGTGGATGGAAAATTTGGGCGTCAGACGGCAAAATGCTTAAAGGATGCTCCAGTAGAAGAATTTTGTGATGCATTTTTAAATGCCAGAGAAGACTTTTTTAGAGCAATAGTTGAGCGCAATCCTTCACAGCGTATTTTCATTAACGGATGGTTGAACAGGATTAAAAATATCAGGCGTGATATGCAGAGTTTAACATGTTAGATGCTGGAGCATACTATGGAATAATGATATCCATAATTTTTATTATTTTTATAGGAGCATTGTTCGTTAGTATGCATCGGCATAGACGCGACATAAAGCTTTATTCTATTCTTTTACGCGAAGACGGAAGGATAAGTAAAGTTGCTGTCGCGTTTTTGTTTATTCTTCCTGTAATATTGTATCAAGCTATCTATTTAAATGAAATCACGCCTGGGCTTGATTATATATTACTAACTATTTTTGGTACTGAACTTGGTGTTAAATTTACAGACAGACTTCCTGATATGTTGAACAGACGTAAAAAACCACCATTGATATATTCATCTGATAACATGTACGATTGTGACAAAGAACGAGAAAGACCATTGACAAGTTCTAAAACCAGTAATTACAATCCATATAAAGATTTGTAAAGGTAATAAAATATGAGTATAGATTCAGTAATGACAGAATTTAACAATGTCATACGAAAAAACTATGAATTGGAAATATTTGATATAGTTATTCCAGATGCTGATGAAGAAACTGGCACGGTTCCTGCATATTTTGACCCAGAAACGTTGATTGAAGATGACATATGTAAAACTATTGATACAGCAAAAAATACAATCAACAGGGCATTCTTGTATTTCTTTAATGATTTGGAAATTCCAAATGGCGAACACCAAAATTTTTTAGTTCTTAACAACATTTCAGAAATTTTTCGCAAAACGCCCAGTTATTCCTTTACAACAAAGGAATTTACTGATAAATTAGAATATGCATATACCTGTGGTCAGCTTTATACTAGCTACGCAAAAGGCTGTACTGGAGATTTTCTAGACGTTCTCTTTAAACATATTCCAGTAAATATTACATCTATATGCACCAAATACCAACAGCTATATGATGAATTTATTCCAGAACCACCAGATACAAGTGGTCCAGAAGCAGAGGTGATACCAAAAATAACACAATTTTGGAACTTGTATAGTGATGCATTTACAGAAGAAATACTAGTAAATAAACCACCATTTGAAGAACTTTCAAAAGACTTTGAATATCTGTATGATAAAATAACAGAATATAAAGAGTTAGGAATAAATGCAGCAAAACAGCAAGCTGTTGGATATGTATTTCCCGGCGATGAAAAACGCTTGCAAGTTGCATATCCGTCTATGGACGAAGTATTTTCTACATGTAGAAATAAGTTCAAACTATATGATACGTTAGTTGATTCTGTTTATGAACTTTGGCTAAAAACTATTACACATGTGGAAGAAGAGTATGCAGATAAACAAGACTATGAAAAAGAATCTTTAAAACTGAAGATATATTCTGGTGTGCTACTTGAAGAAATTGATTTCTTTGCTGATGCGCAAAAAATTTATCAAGATTTCTTGACTTTTTTTGAACAATACGATATAAGATAATAATTAAACGCTGATAAAGGGAGTTTTACTAAAATGGCTACTGATTTTATTGTTGATTTTGAAACACTAGGAGTTACTGACGATTCTGTGCTTTTATCTGTTGGTATTCTTCCTTGCCCAGATATTTCAGGCACATATACCATAAAAGACTTGATTTCTTCAGGATTATATATTAAGTTCAATCGTGAGCAGCAATACAAAGCAGGAAGAAAAATAGATTCAAATACGCTAGAATGGTGGGAAAAACAGGGCGATGCTGCAAAAATCGTGCTATCAAACACCAATTTACACGATATTGTAAAAGCACAACTCACTATTCGTAATTTTATGTTTGAACATGGATTTGACAAGCGTGAATCTAAAATTTGGTCAAGAGGTATGATTGACCAAAGATGGTGGCAATCTTTTTGTATGACTTGTGCTACACTTGACCAAAATGTCAATGATTTTTTGCCATTCCAAAATTGGCGTGATATTCGTACTATCCTAGAAGTCTTGACAGGAAGCACAAAAGGTAGTATTCAAGACGATGACCCACGTTTTATCAAGCATAATGCTTTGAGTGACTGTGTACTTGATTATTTAAGAATGCAAAATGCACTACATATATGATAATAAATGTATTTGCAAGAGGACAAATTTTATGAAGTCTTTTAAAGAATTTTTAATAAATGAAGCTACTACAACCACTTATATTAAAAATGTAAAAACAGTGGTACGCAAGTTGAATAAATTACCATTTGAACTCAAATGGATAACAAAAAACATCCCAAAAGAAGATGAAGAACAGGCTTACTTAAAGTTTGAACTAAAATATAAGTCTGAAATTATTTACGGTAACGAAGTTGGTGATTATGATACACAATTCAAAGAAATAGCAAGTCTTATTAAGAATATTCTTGATTTGAAAGCTATAAAAGTAATTTCCAATAACGATATGGCAAACGTATTTGTTGGTAAATTTATGGGCAGTTACCCAACAAGCGTAGAGCTTACAACTGGACGAAACAAAATATATGGAAACATAATCATTAACGATTATAAATTACAATAGTATTAAAATCAAAAAGGGACCCTTTTTGATTTTGAAATTATAGGAGTGCAAATTGAAAGATAAAATTAATATAGTTATTCCAGCTGCTGGACTAGGGGCGCGTATGCGTCCACTATCAAATGGGCTTTCTAAAACTCTGATTCCATTAAATGGAAAGCCTATTTTGGCTTGGATTTTTGATTCTATAACTAAGCTTAATGCAGAAATAGAATCAATAATCATTGTTACTAATGATTCTGGTGATATCCAGCGTTTTGTGAATACTATCTACGCAGATACTCCAATTTTATCTAAGATACAATGTGTCCAACAAATTAAAGCTTATAATGGGCCCGGAGGGGCTGTTTTATCTGCTGTTCCTTACACAAATAAGGATTGTGGATATCTTATTTGGCTTAGTGATACGATTTGCACATATCAAAATTTTGTATTTGATTCAAAATCATTTGTTGCAACAGCTAAAGTTGATATAAACACCTCAAACAGATGGTGTATTCCTGTTTGTAATTCATACGATAATGGTATCACGTTTTTCGATAAGCCAGAACGTGAAATGTTTCCCGCTTCTGATGATACTGTTGATGCTCTAATCGGAGTTTACTATCTACCATCATATAATGACGCCCTAAACATTGAAAATGATGCGTACCAAAATTGTTCTGAAGAAATTCAAATCAGTTCTGTTTTGTCGTTATATAGAAATATTGAATCAAACAATAGTATTTTGAGGGAAAAACCAGTCACCAAATTAATTGATGTTGGCGATACATGGTATGATTGTGGTGAATTGGATTCTTTTTATGATTCAAAAGCGCGTCTAATGAATAAATTATGTAGAACACAATCATCACTAACAGTTGACGTAGCACAAGGTACTGTTACAAAAACTGCTGATGAATTTGATTCTATTATCAAATTGAAGCTAGAATTTCAATGGTTTAATTCTAGAAAAGAGAATCAATTACTGTATATTCCTAAAATAATTAAGGAATTGAAAAACGGATATGTGATGGAATTAGCGCCTGGTAATGCGTTATCAGATATGTTTATCTATGAAAACGTGCCAGTGAATGTTTGGAAAAATCTTTTAAAGCGCGTAATTGATGTATATCATACGCAATTTGCATTCATAAAGCCAGAAAATATAAAAAATTTACTAGTAATTCCAGAACAATGTAAAGACATGTTTCAGGATACGTGTGTTTTTCCTGATTGTACAACAGACAGTGATTCAATCACAAATGAGTTTTACGTTACCAGAACATGCATGAGACTTATTAACAACAGCAAGTTCTATCAAAGTCTAGGAGTGAAATACAATCTTCAAGACTTTATAAATTATATAACAGAGTTTGCAGACGAACATACAAAGCATTATAAATCACAATATTTGAAATTTTGTGAAACTGAGTGCGAAGAAGATTATCCAAAGAATATTATTTCTTTAGATAATAATAAAGCAGCAAATATTCATGGTGATTTCCATCTTGGGAACATACTTTTTGATTCAATCACTAATAAAATAACGTTCCTAGACCCACGTGGTGGTAGTATGTCATGTAACGCTGTTGATACATATTACGATATGGCAAAACTGTATCACGATTTATATTGCGGCTACATGCTAATCATGCAAAATATCTATACTGAAATAGATGGGAAAATAGTTTTTCCTGTATATTATCAGCAAATGATGGATGAACTAGTCACATATCTTGACGATTATCTTTACAATACGTATAATTACAATCCAGTTTTGATTAAAAAACTGGCTGTGATTCAAATATTAACGTGTATTCCTTTTCACAAGGATAATCCTACGCGTTGTAAAGCTTTTTTGTTAAGAGCAACAAATTTTATAAATAGTAATAAATATTGTTAAAAAAGGAATTTATTATTGACATGATAACATTTATAGAATATCTTGCTGAAGCACGTGGTCAGTCACCATTTCGTGAAAAAGCAAAGGAATTATACGGCTATCTTAAAGCAATAAAAGGTTCTAGACCAATAAATTATAACGACAAAGTAAAATTTTCTAATGTAGGCGAGCAAAAAGCAGAGTTTGGTGTAACCCAATATATCGAGCTTGATAAGTCAAAAGCAACAAATTTAGTGGACGCTCCAATAGATGCTGAATTTGAACAAACATGTAAAACTATTGCTATGGTTTTAGGTATTAAAGGCGCGCCTAAAATAACAAAAGGTAGAGGACGTGGGCTTGACGTTTTTCAACGTACTGTAGAATATAACGGTACAATAGAAGACGGATATAAAATTGAATATACAGCAACAATGAAGAGTGATTCTGAAAAAATTGAAAACATCATTCGACATGAAGTTATTTTGATAGGTAAAAAATCAGATATTAAAACTACTGGATTCACTGATTTTCCAAATGTTGTGCCCGGAACTATTTTCTCCACATCATAGGGATATGACATGACTATTGTTGATTTTTATCAAGTAGTAAAACGTACCGGAAAAAGTGTCTATGTTCGTCCTATTGCGTCAAAAAAGGATGGTGGAGGATGGTCAGGAACTACTACAGCAGTTAAAGATTCATTTACTAGTGCAACAGCAACACGTTGTTTGCTAAAAGGTAATCCAAAAGACAAAACAAATGAATCTGTTTATATCAACATTGATGGTCATCTAGGTAGAGTATGGGACGGTAAGCCAAAGTATTATAATACAATGGATTAAAGGAACAAATCTTGCAGAAGTCTGGAATGGTAAACCAACATATTACGACATATCATAACAACTAAAAAAGGGAGCATATGCTCCCCTTCGTTATTATACGCCTTCTTTTTCAAAAGCAATAATTAGTTCTTTTACAATATTTGAACGTACAATATCATCTGGAGTAAATTTTACTGACCCAAAATCTTTTATTCCGTATTTTTTCATTATTGCAATAAATTGCTCAAGTGCTGTTGTTTTAGTATCACGTTGAGCTGGGTCGCCTGTCAATATCATTTTAGTATTGTATCCAATACGTGTTGTGATAGCTTTTAATTCTTCAAATGTGAGTTGCTGTGCTTCTTCTATGAGAATAATTGCATTATTATAGCTTCTTCCACGTATCGTTTCAATAGGTTCCATTATGATTTTTGGATGGTCGCTGCGCATCCATGATTGTACTACTCCATTTCCTACAGTATCTTTGCAATATCCAATAATATGTGATAGCCAAGGAAGTAGTTTTTCCTCTACTGTGCCCGGAAATGCTCCAAGTGTTCTACCCGTTGGCACGTTTGCACGACATAGAATAAGCTTATCATAGTTTTGTTGCGTTATTTGTTGCATTGCATATGTAGCTGCCAAGCATGATTTACCAGTACCAGCTGACCCATATGCTATGGTAATAACATTGTTTTTCATACAATCAATGTATTCTGCTTGACGTTCATTCATTGCTGATACTTCAATATTGAAGCGTTTTTCCTTAGAAAAAAATTTTTCTTTTGGTCGATAATTTTCTCTTGACACTCCCCCCTGTTCTGGTGTATAAAATTTTTGTTGACGTTTTTTCATAATGGAAACTCCAAAATATTTTTCAAAAATATTTATGTTTCTCTTGACAAAGTGTCACAAATTGTTTATATTCTTTTTATCAAAACAAAAGAGGAAAAAAAGATGGTTGTAACAAGAGAGTTTTTGGAAAAGAATCCTAACATGGTTTTTGTGTTTGGTGATAACCAGCTACGCAGAGGCAAGGGCGGAGCTGCTGCGCTGCGTGATTGCAAAAATACATACGGATTTATTACCAAAAAATACCCTTCTAACAATGACGATGCATTTTTCACACCTGAAGAATACGAACCAGTTTTTCAGGAAGAACTCGCAAAGCTTTGCGATACGATTCAGAAAAATCCTGATAAAATGTTTCTGGTTTCAAAGGTCGGTGGCGGATTAGCTAACAAATACAATATTTTTGAAGAAGTGATTGCAGAAAATCTTATCGAAGCTCTAGAAAATTTTGAAAATGTGACGATTTTATATTGACAGCAATAAAAAATTGGTGTATAAATTATTTTATCAAAACAATTTATTTAAGGAGTGCTTTTTATGGCTAAGGAAAGTAAAGTAACCAAAAATGAACAGCAGGTAAACGTCTCAATCGTAAAGCTAGTTACCGGCGAAGAACTGATTGCTGGTGTTATTGTAAACGTAGAAAGTGGAATCGTACAGGTAAATTTCCCTGCTTGTGCATATCCTATGCCTGATGGTAATGTGCGTCTACGCCCATGGATGCTATGTCGTGAAAATCTAAGTGCTGATGGCTGGATTGACCTAAGCCCTATGAGCATTATTACTATTTGCACACCAGTACAGGATATCGAAGACGCTTATATTGAACTGAAGGAAAAGCATTTTTCCGCAATCCATAAGCCGTCTAAGGAAGAACAGAAGCTTATTTTGTCTGGCAGCAATACTATTAATTAAAATCACGGAGTGCATAAATGCATTTTGATGATGAAGAAACTACTACCAGTGAACGTCTAGTACGTTATATCCTGTCTCTTATTAATCTTGTACTTACGTCTACAATCTTGTTTTTAGGCGTAAACTATGTGATTCTTCCCATTGTAGCAGCTTCTGCTGCTGGTTTATCGTTCTTCCATTCTGTGTGTATCATGCTATCTATTAGTTCATTGTGGTTTATCACACCAGCTGGAAGACTTCAGTGTAAGGCATACCTGATTGATAACTTTTTCTCAAAGGAAAATTATAGGGATAAAGGCGGAAATTACGCTGGTGATACTCTGTATGCCGCTCTCTGTATGCTTGTACACCTGTTTATGATTCTTAATATTGGTATTATCGCTCTAATCGTTTAAAAGGAGACTACAAAATGGCTAGACCTCGTAAGAATCCTAATAAGCCTGAATGGACTGGAATGCCTACTTCTGATGCTGCAATTCAGGAAATCAAGAATGCAATCACACAGACGCATCCTTGTTTCAATGCCATTGAAGCTGAAAAGTCAAATCTAACAGATATTTTTTCAGAACTCAATGAAAAATATGGTATGCCACGGCGTGTATTTAATGCGCTTGCCAAATTTTCATATTATGGAAATGCTGATGACCAATTCAGTAAAAATTCAGAAATCCAAGATGCTTGGGAAGCATTAGAAAGAGTGTAAAGGTAACATCATATGTGTGGCATTAATATGGCAAAAATTCAAGCTAATGCTATAATGTTTGATGCCGAGCAGTTGCACCGATTTATTATTGACAACGTAAATACTGGTGTGTATGATACGTGTTTAGAAGCACTATCCACATACGCAGAAGAACACGACGTTGATATGTCAAAAATCAACAATTATATTTCGCCAGCACTACGTTGTATTCTCCATAAAGAAGCAACAGAAAGGAATCTTTTAACGGACAGCAGCTTTTCGTCTATTCCTGATAGTTTATTCGACTAAGCAGATATGAACGGTGAATTTCTTCAAGACCCATTTACCATCTATAAAACGTATTGTGGAGTAAAACTCCACTTTACGACGTTAAAATATGACTATACAAAATACCTAAACTATAAAGTATCAGAAAAAACTTTCAAAAAGAGGAATGATATCATTTTTTTCTATAGTATGGCACAGATATTGCAAAAATCTGACAATGTTCCTTTTTTTGTATCACAATTCATTGAAACACCAAATTGGATAGGTAATTTTGTTTTTGAAAAAGAAGAGGCATTGAAAAAATATACCAGTTGGGCTAACAGATTTGAACATCTAAAAGACAACTATGTTTTGGATTTGCACACACTTGCTGAAAAAGGATACACATGGGAAAAGTTGCTAACATACTCATATCCAAATCATCCTATTTTGTTTCAGCTTGTGTCACAGAAAATCATCACACCAGAAACGTATGTGCTAATAGATATCCTTTCTAATTTCATATCAGCAACTATGAAAGCATACACAAATGATACGTTATACACTGATTTAAACCTCAAATTCCTAAAATATCGAAGTTTTTTACCTATTGATAAAAAAATTATTTTGAAATACACACCAAAGGACTTGACAAATGTTTGCTAAAATAGTAAATTATATCAAGGAATGCAAGGAAATGTGGAATGAATTTTGGTATGACCCAGAAACGGATTCTTGGTTTCCAAAATGCAAACTTTGTAAAGGTAAACGTGATGAAAATTGTCCAAAAGAATGTATGGGTGACGATGATTAGCACTTGACAAGCGCAAAAAATAGATGTATAAATAAAAAAGAAATAGCTCGGTAGACTTTTAAAAAAACATTTGAGCAGGAGAATTATTTATGGGACTACTAGACAGTTTTAAGAAAAATCGTGAAAGCGCAGTTGCCTCTGTTCGTGCTGCTGTGGAAGAAAAGAATTTTGCAAGTGAATTTTATTATCCAGAACGTGACCAGCAAGGCGCAGCTAGTGTAGTTATTCGTTTTCTACCTCAAAAAGACCCAAATAAGGCGCCTTTTGTGTCTCTTTTCCGTCATGCCTTCAAAGGAGACGATGGAAAATGGGTAATTGCTGATTTATGTGCTACTACTGTTGGGGAAGCATGTGAAATTTGTAAGCACAATAGCATTCTTTGGAACACAAACGACCAAGTTAAGCAGGGAATTGCACGTGAGCGCAAGCGTAAAAAGGAATATGTGTGCAATATTCTTGTAGTAAAAGACCCACGTTCGCCTGAAAATGAAGGCAAGGTGTTTCCTTATCGTTTTGGGCCCGCTATCTTTAATAAAATCAAGAATGCAGTGACGCCATCATATGAAGATGAACCAGTGCTGAATCCATTTGACCTTTGGGAAGGTGCTGATTTTATGCTTCGTATTCGTAAGGATGCACAATCCAAACAAATCACTTATGATGATTCAAAGTTTGCCGCTCCTTCTACGCTATGCAACGGTGATGAAGAGAAAATCGTAAAAATTCTTGAACAATGTATTGACCTTGATAAGTATGTTGACAAGAAACTGATTATTCCACAAGCTGATTTGGCACGACGTTGTGCTAATGCCTATAGCAAGTGCATTCCAAGCAACAATTTTGCAACGTCTTATAATGGTGAACAGAGTGTTGCAGCTCCAGCTGCTCCAGTGTTTAAGGAACCATCTAAGCCAGTTATAAATGCATTTGAAGATACTTCTTCAAATGTTGCACAAGTTGTACCTTCTGAAGATGACCCACTAGCAGCTTTTAAAAGCTTGGTGAACGAAGTTCCGTTCTAACAAATGACAAAAGCGTCCACAATGTGGACGCTTTTTTGTTATCTGATATTGGAACCGCTAACGTTTCCAGCATCTGAATTTGTCATTTGAATAACTCTGTTCATCGTAGTATTTTGATTAACTGTTGTCAAGTTTTGAGTTGTTTGCGCAACAGTGTGTGAAGATTTCATTTCTGATATTTTTTGTGCTGTTTTGTTATCGTCTAGAGTTTTTTTCGCTGCATCTGTTTGGTTGTCAATAGATGGTCTTGGCTGTTGACGCGCTTCTGCTATAGAAGGATTTTCTTCTTCAAGTTTTTGCATCTTGGCTTTTTCCTTTTCGCGTTGACGTTCCATTGCACTGTTTGCTAGTGCTACAGCATCATCATACGAATTTCCAGCATCTAAAATGTCATCTATATCAGTGCCATATTTGTCTTTGGCTTCTGCTAATGCATCATTCATATTGTCATTCAAAAATTGAAGACCTTCAAATGCAGTATATATAGCACTTATTGCGGCTCCTAAGGGCCCTGCTGCGCCTAAAAACTTTGTTAACAAAGTTTTTAAAAACTTTGTTGCAACACTTGCTCCAGCTTTTTTTGCTACTACACCTGTAGCAGCGTTTGCTGCTGCTTTTTTTGATAGTTTACTAGCAGATGCTGCTTTTGTTCTTTTACCTGATGCACCTTTTTTCTTTTTTGATTTTGTATTCTCTTTTTCTGACGCACTTGTTGCATCTAATGCATCACTAGCTGTTTCTGCTAATTCGCCTGTTGTACTAGCTGCTTTTCCTACACCAATAGCGTCAAGTAGTGTAGTTATTATTCCTGAAAATTTTCCAAAAGCTGCTTTTCCTACACCAATAGCGCCAAGTAGTGTAGTTATTATTCCTGAAAATTTTCCAAGAAATGATGTCAATACACCACTAAAAGCACCAATAGCGCCCAAAATACCTTTATCTTCCTTTTTATCTTTCTTGAATAACGATTTATCGTTCAATACAACGTAAAATGGGTCAGATTCACTACCTGTTGGTTCATTTTCCAGTAATGAACCAGTTTCATTACGCAATCGTTCAATTTTATTTTTTTGCGATTCTACTACAGAATCATTCTTTTTTTCTGTTGGTTGAATCACAGGTTTTTCTGCTGAAATGATTTGACTATATTTTTCACTTATTGTATCTTCAAGTGATGGCGCTCTTATACCAGTAGAACGTTCTGATTGTGCGTTTTTTTCCATTCTTATGTCATCTTCAAGTGATGACAAACGTTCTTTACGCATTTTTCTATTTTTGAAAATACCTGTTGCCTTATCAAACAAGCGTGTAATAGCCCATCCGTAAATTGGAGGTAAATCAGAGTTCATACTACTTAACACAATAGAACCAATATTGCTCATAGTATTAGTCATCATTACTGTTGCTTTGTCAAAGAAACCAGTTGATTCTTTGATTGTTTTAACAGCATAATCGTAATGTTCTATAAGCTTTCTCTTTTCTTCGTCTGTAGCATCTGAATTTTTGATTGCTAATTTTATGTATTCCATTATTTTTAGCTTGTCAGAGCGTTCAAAGATTGAAGAATTACTTGCTTCTTTTAATGTGTCTTCTATATGAGAAGAAATAGTATCAAATGCAGCTGTCGTGATATTCTTTTTATCGTAGGTAAAGTTACTATCATTTGCTTGTCTTTGTTTATAGATATTTTCCAAATATGCCTTGAAATCCTTATTGTTTGCTGCAATATTGTCTCTAGCAGCTCGCAAAACAGACTTGCTTGCAAACACTCCCTGAATTTCTATTTCTGCTAATCTTTTGCGTAAATTATTGTTTTCTGACAACAAATCAGGCAATGATTTTACTCTATTATCTTCCTGACTATCAATATTTTGGTTTACATTTTGCATATCAGTCATTTTCCTTATCAGATTCTATAAAGGAAAGAAGAATTTCAAGTTCATAAGGAAGCATTTCGTATATAGTATCCCAAGAATAATTGAACCATTTGTTCAAAAAATACATAGTTTTATATAAAGCTATGATAGAATCCTTGGAATATCTTGCGTAAAAAAATCTTCTAATCCTCTAATAGTAACAGTTTCTTTGTATCCACATTTTGGGCACACGATATCATATGTTAGTGTAGCTTCCGGCGTATCGTTGAAAAAATTCTTGAGTTTTTCCAGAACATTTTCACTCATATCTAATAGCCAATTATATATTTCTTCGCGAGTGTATTCTGAAAATGTGTTTTCACCTTGAAACACTGATTTGATGCAATATGCATATATACGCAGCATCATTTCAGTTTCGTTTATTTCTTTAACTGGTGCATTGTTTTTCATAACAGTTTTTGTTGAATCTTCAATTGCAGCCTTATATATTTCTGGTGTTGGATACATTAACTCAATAATGATATTATTTGGCAATTCAATAAGATTGTTTTCATTACCACCACTATATTTGACTTTTCGCAAATCGACTTCAACGTCTATATGTTGACCACATTCATGTTCTTTACCATCTACAGTAATAGTATTCCTGCAAATATACGAATGTGTAGTAGTAGCACCTTTTGAAAGTTCAATTATTTTGATAAACAGTGCTGCAACGTCTGGTATCGTAAGTGTATCAAAATTTAACTCTCCATACGTACATTCTTTAACAAGTTCATTTATTGAAAACAATACATCATTAACGTCTCCAGCATCTTTTGCTATCAGAAGATTTTTTTCTTCTTTGATATTCATTGCTCTTACCCGCACTTCTTTTTTTAGAACAGGAAGTTTCACTGTACTTGAAGGAATAGTAGTCAATGGTAATTTCATAAAATCTTGTCTCCTAGTTATTTGATATTATATCCGCTACAAGAGAATGTAACACTAAACTTTTGAATTTCTGTTGCTTCTGAATAATCTAATGTCATTGGTGATATACTTTTAAGTATGCATTTCATATATTGCCTTGTCATAACTAATGTGTCTCTATTGTTATACTCGTTTATGATTATGCCCATAGCAATATCATCATAATATCCAATAGAATGTGTGTTGTGTATATAGATATTATTATCACAAAATTGATAAAATTCTTTCAATTCAGCTCCAGTATTATAGAATGTAAGTTGTAAATCACTCATAACTACTTTATTCGGAGTATGTACAACTTTGCCGCCAATATCAAAATCTGATTGTGCAAAATCAATACCGGGAAGCTCTACTCTGGAACAAAACGTTGAAATATTTTCGCCTGATAACTTGTTTAGTGTTACTCTGTATCTATTACTGAATAAAAAACCAGTTGTTCGATTTACAACTGATAAAAATGTGTTTATATTTCCTATAGACATTATAATCCCCTGAATTTTTTATGTACAAACGTTTGTGTTTTCTTTTGGAAATTAGCTACAGGCAGCATAAGAGCATCTTTCCATTCGTTTCGCTCAATAACAAGTAATTTTGTACGCAAATGAGTGTAAAGATAACGTTTATATGCGAATTTCCAATAACCATTAGATAGTGAAAGCAAACGCTCATATGAGATACGAATATATCTTTTAGAAGTGTTTGAACGCATCCCGGCTAAAATATTGAACAAAACAAGACGTTCTTCCAGTGGAATATAGTGAAAGTTTAAGCCAGAAAAGCCGCCTTTTTCAAATTTTACTGGTATAACTAATGGTGATGCATCCCAAAATGGGAGTTTATCTTTTGTTTTTGCATCATATACATATAAGTACATACCACCAATTTTTGGAACTGTTCGCGTCATATCTTTTTTCTTGGCTGATTTTATCTTGTTCATCATCCATGTGACACTACGCTGAGAGTTACGACGTATTGTTTCACGTGAAATATTTGCAAATATATCAAGAGCTTTTTTTGGATTGCTTTTTGGTGTTGGCATGATTTCTTTTCCTAAATAGTTGTTTTTCTGTTATAATCATAAATTCCCAGCCATGTTTATCACAAACACGTTTTGCAGCTGCCCATTTTGCCTGATTTATCATATAGGTTTTAAGTTCCTCTTGATATGATTCAGACATAACTGTTTTCTTTTTACTTATTTTTGGTGGCTGTGTCTGTGCATACGGCTTTACTTCTACAAGATATGATTTTACTGTTCCATCCTGACACATTACTTGCAGGAAAAAATCCATAAAATATCTATGTTGTTTACCGTCAATTGGTGATATATATGGGATTACACATTCTTCTGAAGAATATTTCAGAACAGATGCATTTGAATCAGCCCATTTGAGAAACATTAACTCCCATTTTGAACGATATATGATATTTGTTGGATTTCCTATGTATTTTTCAGGATGCTGTGGTTTAAAATTTCCTTGATGATAATGAGAACGAGTTCTTTTAGTAATTGAAGGTTTTTTCTGATTTTGCATATACCTTTATTTATATAAGGGAATAAATTCCATTACTGAGATATCAGCTTTATTTTCTGAGCTAGACATATCTTCTAATTGTACGTATGCCCATACCGCCTCACACTGGGCCTCTGTAGGCCCAAACGTGTTTTTATGGATAATTAGTCGT
>ENA-OOSB01000141-OOSB01000141.1-human-gut-metagenome-genome-assembly--contig:-NODE-141-length-39748-cov-2.036052_pt1 | contig 39748 bp, 19 predicted proteins | sample MGYA00241173_ERZ501204 | MGnify/ENA primary metagenome ERZ501204 (study PRJEB25962, sample SAMEA1965384) | human gut metagenome | biome: human gut; feature: human-associated habitat; material: faeces...
AGTACAGGCCAGCGCGGGCGTCAGCCAGGCGGCCAGCAGAGCAGTCAAAAGCAGGATGTTTTTCATTTCAAAGCCTCGTTTACGTTCACGGAGGGCAAAGATACTATTTTAAACGGAAAAACCATGTCTTTACGGACAAGGATAACAAAAAGAAAGCAAATTCGTCATTTCGCTGACACAGCCATTTCTCCGACAAGGACCAACGGGAAGGGAAAAAGAGAGAAACGGGCAATGAATATGGGAAAAGGCAGGCTTTCCGACAACAAAACGTCCACTTCCTGTCGATAAAACATCGGTTTCCTGCCGACAGAAAGCAGCTTTCACAACGGAAGAAAGCCGCTTTTCAGGCAAAAGCGGGCATGTTTGGAGGCCGAACAACGCCTGTTTTCCATGAAAAAGCCGCCGAAAGAGGAGAAAACCCTCGTCTCGGCGGCTTCAAAGGGCGGCTTTTTCCGCTATTTCAAATGTAAAGTTTTCGCTATCTTCCTGGGAATAAGAGAGAAAGGTGGTTTCCGCTCCATTCTTTTCCACGACACCTGCCTTGCGTCCGAAATACGCGATTCTCGCGGGCTTGGGAAATCAAAGTGTCACTTTGACAAGTATTATCATTCTTCCTCCAACTTCACAACCAGAATAGGTGAAGCCTTGAGACGGGCCTCCTTCATGCCGACATAGCCCACCTTGAGCATGGCGTCGTTGGGAGCCGTGAGCGTAAATTTGCCATCCACGTCGGTCACAGTACCGTTGGTCGTACCTTCAATTGTGATATAGGCGCCGATAACGGGCTCGCCCTGCGGGTCCACCACCTGCCCGCTGACCTTCAGTTCGCCGTCCTTCGCACTGGCTGCGGACTTGGTACGGACAACAATGACGCCGTTCTTGCCTGCCTCGCCATAGATTGCAACAGCCTCTTCGGGCTTCAACACGGTAACAGACTCAAACTGGTCGGGCGACAAAGACTTGAAAGTGGCTTCATCCACCAGTTTGTCGTCTACCACGACCTGTGCCTTCAGAGCATTGTCAGACACGCGGATGGTGGACACGGCGCCTGCCAAGGGTTTCGGATCTTCCTTCTTCAGCGTGACCTGCATCACGGCTTTCTTGCTCTTGTCTGTCGTGTACTTCGCCACATCGACAGGTTCCTTCAGAATGGAAACTGACTGAATACGGTCAGGATTGAGGGCGCGAAGGATTTCAGGAGTCACCTCCCGACCGTTCACCTGTATCGATATATCCGCATAGTCCGTTTGAGCCCCTTCCACGATGATCAGATGGTTCTTTTTGTCCGAAGCCTCCGATACCACATCCTTCAGTCTGAACGGCACAGGCAAGGTGTACTTCACCGTCACCGCCTTCCCCTTCTGCATACCCGGCTTCCACTTGGGCATGGAGCGAACGAGGCGGACAGCCTCGGCATCGAGCAGGCGGTCAACGCTGCGCAGCACACTCACATCGCTGATGGCACCGTTCTTGTTGATCAGGAACTGGACAACCACGCGTCCTTGCGTGCCTGCCTTCTTGGCCTCGGCGGGATAGCGCAGGTTCTTCTTGATATACTCCGTCAGCCCCGTCACGCCCCCGTTGGGAAACTCGGGCATCTGCTCCACGACCTCGAAGACGAATTCGTCGGGTGTCAGAGTGTCTTTCACCGCTACGGAGGCAGTTTCCGGCTGATTTGTTTTCATACTTGCCACCAAATCATTAACTTTGGCGCTTGAAAGCTCGTCGGCCACGGCCGACACTTCGGGACGGGCAAAAGCAGTTATTGCAATAGCTGCCAACGGAAGTACATAAAGATACTTCAAACGTGCCCACGGGCTTGATTTTTCTTTTAACATCATAGTGATACGTTTTTTAAGTGAACTGTGATTAAAGCTGTTGGCCATAGAGTAGAGCCTTGTGCCGACAGCTTTTTTTATTAATAACAACTGATATTTCTTTGCATCAATACCTTGTGCAATCACGCTTTCGTCCGCTTCGAACTCGTGTATGTTCTGTAGTTCCTGTTTCAATAACCAGGAAGCAGGATTGAACCATTGGAAAAAGATGCAGATATCCGCTATAAGTAAATCTATGGAATGTCTCTTCCGTATATGAGCGTATTCATGCGTCAGTATTTCCTCACCGTTTTCCTTCAGGTCTTTCTCAGAGATCACTACAAACTTCATCCAACTGAACGGAGCGATTTCTTTTTGGTGGGTTATCAGCGTAATACCATTTTCCTGACGGACAAGGGTGCTACCCTTTATCAGCCTCAACATACGGGTCAGCGACCATACATTACGTAAAAAGAAGAATACAATACCCAACAAATAAACCATCAGCAGCGCTTCACGCCACATAATAGCAGATTCGGGAGCAGTTTCTATAGTAGCAGTCCGATTAAGATTAGCCATAAGCAGCAGTTCTTCCCAAGTCAGCAATTGTTGGCTGACTTCCATCGGTTCTTTCATGGTCACTTCCACAAAGGGAATGGCACAGGACAATATCAGTATTCCCAACAAAGCAATACGGTTAAAACGATGGAATGTTTCACGGCTCAGCAACAGGCGGAAAAAAAAAAACCCCGCCAGCCAGACTGCCGACTTTACAATATATACAAAAAATGCTCCCATAGTATGTATCTTTAATTATTCTCTTTATCCGGATTATTCATGCGCCTTTTCCACATCCCGGATAAGCTGCTTCAATTCATCCAGAGAAATCTCCTCCTCCTTCACCAGTGAAGAAACCGCTCCTAAATAAGAGTTATTGAAATATTTACTGATAACCCCTTTCAACGTCTTCTTCTTAAAATCATCACAGCTTACCACCGCATAATACTGATAGGTATTTCCAAATACCTCATGACTGAGAAACCCCTTTTCCTCCAATCCTCTCACAATGGTAGACAGAGTATTGAAATGTGGACGCGGTTCATCATAAAAATCAAGTAACTGTTTTACAAACAACGGGCCTTTTTCCCAAAAATAACCCATAATCTCTTCTTCCTTTGCTGTCAACATTTTCATAATCTTTCTTTTGATTATCACAAAGAACTAAAACTTTTAGTTATAAAACTAATTTTCATAGTTAAAGTAAACTAAAAGCTTTAGTTACCTGCTGTAAAACAGTATATCCCGTTTTCATCAGTAGGTGAAAACGGGATATACTTATCATAAATAATCCACCTATAAGGAAACTACAGATCTCTATATACTTTATACTTCCCTGAACAATCTATTATTCGTCAATGACCGGTTTATTCTCCGTCAGCCTTTTCAGGCGGAGAAGTGCCTCCATATAATAATAATCAGCATAAATGATGGATGCATCAATCTCTGATTCGGCAGGCAAGTGTCCTGTGGAATGAAGCAGGAAAGCAGGTTTACTTTCACCACACTGGTATTTGTCAGAACTCAGACTGGTTAGCATTTTTACAGCCGCCTGTTTATATTCCAATGCTTTTTCAGCGGGCAGATAACCGGACAATTCTAATAAAGCAGAAGCTACCACACAAGCGGCAGAAGCATCCCGGGGAGCATCGGGAATGGACGGATCATTAAAATCCCAATAAGGAACATAGTCTTCGGGCAGATTTTTCAGATATACATCCGTTACTTTTTGTACAAAATCGAGGTAACGGACATCTTTTGTTTCCCGATAAACGACTGTATAACCATAGATAGCCCATGCCTGACCACGAGCCCACATACTGTCATCCGAATAACCTTGATGGGTCACTCCCTTGATAAATTCACCTGTCAGAGTATCATACACTGCTACATGATAAGAGGTATAATCCGGACGAAAATGATATTTCATCGTCTTATCCGCATGAGCCACGGCAATGTCAAACAAATAAGGATTACCTCCATTCTTGGCTGCCCAGAAAAGCATTTCCAGATTGATCATATTGTCCATGATGGTATTATGACCGCCAAACATTTTCACATTGCGAGGCCATGAAAGCATAGTACCTACACGGGGATTGAACAATGCTGATAACGAATCAGCCGTATTGATTATAACTTGCTTATATTCCGGATTACCGGTCAGACGATAACCGTTACCATAGCTACAAAAAACCAAAAAACCCAAATCATGATCGTATGCAGGAATCTCCGAGAGAAATTTCAAAGAAGCAGTAAACTTTTCGGCCTCTTCCTTTATTTTCGGATCTTGTGTATATTCATAATCATACCACAAGATGCCCGGCCAGAAACCTCCGCACCATTCTTCCTTACTCACTTTACGATAGTTCCAGTCAGACTGGCCATCCATTATGTTACGAGGCATCATAGTGTAATCTACCTCCCGCCCTTTTCCATGCATAACCTCCAAAGTACGATGTACCTGGCGATCACAATATTCCAAAGCTCTGTCCACCTCCAGTTTGTTGTCTACTTCAGTACAGGCTGAAAGCAGACATAACCCTATACCTACTAATAGATTTTTTGTATTCATAATTATCCTTTCTTTTTTACTTATTGATACGGAACCAATCGGCATCTACCCAACCTCTTTCCTTACCATAAGGAGCTGTACTGAATAATCCTACTTTCGCTCCTATCCACTTACCCTGACGAGCGGTAAAAGGCACTCCGGCCGATGTATATTTCCTGCCGTCCAGACTGTAGCTGAAATAACAGATACCTCCCCCAGTTACTTTCACCTGCAAATAAATATCACGCTCATAATTGGGATAGAGCCCGGCTCCGAACCGGCGGCTTACAGGTAATTCCGCAAGACGGGTCACTGTTTCAGGAGACCGTTGCTCCGCATCCTTGCAGACCACTTGATTCAATATAAATTTATCACCTTCTTTTACTACACCCAGATAGCCATAATCCCACCCCATCACTATCAGTCCGGACTGCTGTCCGTCTGCTTTCGCCGAAACTTTCAGTTTGGCAGTCACTGTAAATTCTTCGGCAGGGAATTTTTGTAACAAGAGATTCGGCACCTCCCAAAAATTCACAAAATCCTTGGACAAAATATGTCCATATATACGAATGTAACCCAAATCAGAGGTAAAGCCAAACGTATCCTGGTAATTGGCATGCCATTCCCATTGCAAGCCCAATTGCCTTGTGTTGAATTCATCACTCTCAATCGGTGTCTCTATAGGATAAGTCCTGCCTACATCCGGCTTTTTATATCGTTTTACAGGTTCACCACACCCATCTCCATCCTTGTCCTCCCCAATCACGGGCCAATCATTTTCCCACTTCATAGGATTCAAGTGCAAAACTCTACCATACATAGCTTTATCTTGAAAATTGATAAACCAAGACTCGCCTGTACAAGTTTCCACCCATCCTCCCTGATGAGGACCATTTATATCTGTATCTCCCTGAGCCATAACAATTTTCGATTCGTATGGGCCATACACATTACGAGAACGAAGTGCCAACTGCCAACCTGTCACCACCCCTCCTGCAGGAGCCAAAATGTAGTAATATCCATTACGTTTGTAAAACTTAGGCCCCTCGATGGTGTGATTCACCCCATCATTACCATCAAAAACCAATACAGGTTCACTAATGACTTTTGTACCTCCCGCATTCATCTCACAAACCGTAATCACACTATTGAATGCGGCACGACTGCCCGCCCACGCATGTACCAAATACACTTTTCCATCCTCATCCCACAACGGAGTAGGATCTATCATTCCTTTCCCGGCCTTTACCAAGACCGGCTTTTCCCATTCACCCAACGGATCTTTAGTCTTTACCATGAAAATACCCCAATCGGGATCTCCCCAATAGATAAAAAACTCACCGTTGTGGTAACGGATAGAAGGAGCCCATACCCCTTTTCCATGTTGAGGAGCGTTAAAGAAGCCGGTCGGCTCTATCTCCTTCAAGGCATAGTTTGCCAAACGCCAGTTGACCAAATCCTTTGAATGAAGAATGGGCAATCCCGGAGCGCAGCCAAAACTGGAAGCGGTCATGTAAAAATCATCACCTGCGGCACAAACATCCGGATCAGAGTAATCCGCATGAATAATCGGATTAATATACGTACCGTCTTTCTGATCGGGCACCCATACCTTGGATACATACTGAGCATCTGCCTGTTGCCATGCACCACATACTAAAGCCGCTATAATCACTATCTTTTTCATTCTTACCTATTATAAAAATGCCCTGAAACAATCATTCTTACCTTAAAAAACGTACTCTATTAAACTAAAAAATCACCTAACCTTCATTTTTGTTAACCTAATCTATCTATAATACGGACAAGAAAACCAATACACTCAACGAAAGTGGTTATTTTTATAATACTTGTCCTCTATACTTTTTATATTCTTCTATTTCCTGATCCGTCACTGGCACGAGTTGCATGGCCACACCACCTCCAGGCTTTAATGCGAACTGCATGATTTGAGAAGAATCCACCAACAAACGGGTACATTTCACCTGAGTACGAGTCTTCATTTTATCTCCCCCATCTGTATAAATACGGGCCAGATAGGTCTTTCCCTTATCTAAAAATGAAAGATTTACCGATTGAGCAGAACCTTCATTATTAGTCAAAGCTCCTACAAACCAGTCATTACCTTTGCGACGCGCCATAGTTATACACTTACCCGGAGCACCTTCTAATACTTTTGTATCATCAAATACGGTTTGCAGATTCTCGAACCATTCTATTTCGGGCTCCCCTTGATAGAATGAAGGGCGGTCATACCAGAAGATAGTTTGTAAAGGACTGTAAAAAATCAATGAAGCCGCCAACTGATGAGCATGGGTGTTCTTCAGGCGTTTGTCGAAATAACAGATGGTATAATCCGCCGCTCCATTAATCATACGGGTAAAAGGCAGAATCGTATTATGCGTAGCGTCGGGAAATTCCTCATTTCCCCGTATCCCTTCCTGAGTGAGCAAGTTAGGATAAGTACGGCTGAAACCGGATGGACGGAACTCATCATGAATATTAATCAACAATTTGTTTTCGGCAGCCAGACGAACCATATCATGCAGCCAAGTAGCCCAACGATGACTGGCATACTGTACGAAACCGGATTTCACACCTACGACTCCCCACTTATGCAGCAATGGAAAAAGCTCATGCATCTGTTTCATCAGGGCATGCTGATTGACATACACCCATACACCTACTCCTTTTTCTTTCCCGTATGCAATGACACGTGGCATGTCCAGTTTGGAAACCACCTTTGTGGCATCTCCGTCATGAGAAGTACAAGGCATATACCATTGCCAGTCGAACAACATATAAGGAATATGATGGGCAGCACAGAAATCAATTGTAGCTATGGCCCCTTCGGTGGTAATAGTCGTTTCACGCATAATCTTGCCGGGCCTGATCCAGTCCGTATCGGTTATCTCACAAGGAGGATTCAGGTTCTGGATGATGTCGTTGTGTTCCAGCAATTCCCCCGGCTTATCAGCCGCCATGATAATTTTCCATGGAGTAGCATAATAAGTAACAATATCCACAGGGCTATACATGACCGAAGTCAGTGTATTCTGTTTAGTTGGAGAAGCTACAAACTTAGTCAAACACCAGTCATCTACATCGGCATCAGTCAAAGCTACCCACAGCCCATTGGGAAGTTCTACGGTCAAAGCACGTTCTACCGGCAATTTGATGTCATTAATGGCAAGGCGCTCAAAAGGAGCTTGCGCCCATTGCTCCGTCCACGCCACCGCACCGGGGGAAAACGTATATTCAGTCAGATCCCCCACCACTTTATGAAAAATGGCCTGTGGATGTTCAGGGAAAAAATAACGGAAAGCGATGCCTTCATCGTACGCGCGCACTTCAATATTCAAACGATAATTGGAACCGTCTTTTTTGGAAAGATACATGATTGCCTCATTATACGCCTCGCGAACCGTACTACGTTCTCCATACAGAGGATGCCAAGACTTGTTGACAGCAGGCTGATAGATCACACTATCCACCTCCAAATTATCCATCCAACATTTTACCTGATTTATTTTACGGGCAAGCGCCAGTTCCCAAGTACGGTTATCCAGCTGAAGACCGGCACGGGAGCTTCCGATAACCTCTCTGCCTCTATACTTCACCTGATATACTATTTCATTTACCGAAGAAGAAATTTTCTCCTGCCTGAACATTACTTCATGAACTCCCTCCGGGGACGTCAATTTCAATTCTTTAGAATGACCTGCATAAAGCGAAGCCGTACAGGTCAACGCATATGCTATGAGTATTATTTTTTTCATAATGATTACTTTTTAATTAGTAGTACGGATGAATCGGAAAACTCACTCAACGAAAAGAAAAATAAAATCTATAGGATAAAACAATTCACCGCAGAGACATTCAGCATTAGTCCCTGCGGTGAATAAGGATGCACAAAAAAATTATAATTTTTGATTGTAACCTTCATTCAGTTCTTTGGTTTCTTTTCCTATTTTCACCCGTACAGGACCGGTTGCTGAATAGTACCAAACACCATGCTGCATATAGATTGCAGCATATACGTCATGATCCGATTCTAAAACAAAGTTACCTTTCTTTAGTGAACGGCCACAGCCAAGATCCTCTTATCAATCCTACCCTGCCACAGAATGAAACACGTTTGGAAGGATGATGAGCCTGCATGTCCGTCGCAGTGAACAGATAATCCGCATATCCGTCCGCCGTATTCACCTTCACCCCGGTACAGCCATCATCTCCCTGCAAGGCTTCTACACCGAGCACATTCGGACCACTCTTTTTATACGCTTCATAAACAGAAACAAAAGGATGAGTATGAGCATTATTACCTTCCTGACGAACAATCAAAGCAGGAGTCGGCATAGGAGGCATACAAATATCGCCGGGAGTCAACCCTTTATTCATTGTAGTCGGGGGAGCATCCACCTGATAAATTTCACGTCCCTCACCTCCTGCCATCCATAAACGCGCCGTTATATCTTCGGGCATACTCCATGAAGCGATGAAATTCTGGTTATAATCGGATTTATGCAGATTGGAAAACCAATGATATCCTTCATGCCACGTCTTGTCAAACTTCTCCAAAGCCTCACCGGGAAGCTTGTTCCCTTCCGAATCAGTGATTTCCATCGAAGTACCTACATGATGGAACAAATAATCATTATCCGCCCTGTCCGACCGGAAAATATCCACATAATAACCACTATTCCCCGAAGTACGGACCATAGCGACCATTCTTCTTTTCTCACCGGCAGACACATCGGCAAAGTTGAGGTAAGGAGTTAATTCCCTATCATTTACGAATTCTCCCTCCTTCACCATAGGTTCCATAGCATGAATAGTGATATCTCCTTCCGTATATCCGGGTAAAACCGTATTAGAACCTGTAGGAGACTGATGGTATCCATGATCTTTACTCCAATAGGACTCATAAGCCGCTGCATCCGGAGCCAACGCATAACCATACGCATAGAATTGTAAAGCCAACCCGTTCGGAGTGAGATGGTATCCTTTTTTACCACCATACAGAGTGAACATCATTTTATAATCTCCCTCCCAGTTCTTCATTGTGATGAAACGATGATGAGGAGAATAAGAGGCACGCTCATTGTTCTCTGTACACACAGATGGAATAGCAGCTGTATAGGTACACAGCCCTGTCCAACCGGCATTATTTCTAGTATATTTTTTTTGAGAAATCCCCTTGTTCAAGGCACTCGCCACTTTTTCCATACCCGCTTTATCAGTAATCCCGGCATAGTAAGCCAACAAATTCTCAAAAGTCTGGAAATTAGCGCTTCCTCCACGTGAATCACCGAAAACCACCATGTTGGCAGCATCATCCATCCAAGGAAATACCGCCATTGCCGCTTTCTGTAAAATGGGATTGCCGGCTATAATATCTATTCCGGCACGTTTTAAGGGAGCCGCCCAATCAAGCAACATCTGTATCGTACCGAAAGAGTATCCTGGAGATTCGGGCCACAAGCCTGTCACCGGGTCATAAGTTTTCAACATATCGGGAATAGCATCATGGTAAGGAGTGGATTCGTTGACCAGCAGATTCAAATAATATTCTTTTCCTTTGCCGTCAGGATAAGCCTCATCACTATCGAGTACCAGTACGGGACGCAACATCATATTCCACCCGTTCACATTCCAGTTACCCGATTTTCCGCCACGCACCAGTCCTATATTGATAAAACGCTTGAATACTTCAACCGCTACACTCTTCGTATCTTTCCCAATCTCCTTCAGGTGTGCATGAGGATGCCGGCTCAAATAATCAAAAGCAAAATCATACACCATTGCCGCATGCATCGCCAAATCGTCATGTATCTGTTCATAATCATAATACCCGCAAATGCCTCCCGGCTCCCAACCACCGCTACTGCCACATGATTTTCCGGGGTCCAGAATAGGATTCATATAATAAGTTCCCACCAGCCATACATTGAATATATCTGTGGCAAAACGGGCAAACTTCTCTTCTCCTGTCACCCAATAAACAAAAGCGGCATTTTCCGCCAATGTCAGGATCTCGACATTATTCCCCCGTACCATATGTCCGCTTTCCTTATAGGGCACTTTCACAGGAGGTTCCGAAGGATTCAATTTGTTAATGCCAAGCATATCTCCGGTCTCATTATAGGGAATACGCTGTTCCAACGGTACATTAGCATATTTATTCCAGGTACGCATACCCGGCATCCGTACTGTGGGGACAGGAGCATTACCCTCACCACGGTCCCAATTCTGTTTTTTCAGATAACATTGGGTATAACGCTCCCCCTCTTTCCAATACATGGCCAGACGGGAAATGATCCACTCGGGATCGGTCTGATGACGATCCACATATTTTTCCACCTTAGAGCGTATAGCCGCAAAGGCTTCCCCAGCCCAAGGCTCATTTTTCACTTTTTGCCGGACCGTCACTTTATCCGAGGGAGAAACATAGACACAAGGGTGTTGCTGCGCCTGAACAGCCAACATACATCCCATCCAAAAAATAAAGATTACTAAAATATTTTTCATACTCATTTATTGATTTACTATCTTGGTTACCGTTTCAGACAGGACAGGACTGCCATAGAAAGAAGAAAAGCCGTCTTTTTTATTGGCTTCTCCTTGTACGTGGGCTATAAAGAAACCATACACGCCATCACGTTTGTTTATCCACGGGTAAGCACCGGCCCATCCGGGAGAACTGATCTGATAAGCTTCCCCTGTAGCCTCATCAACCAATTCACGCCATTCACCCAGTCCGTAGATGCCTATGTGATGTTGCCCTAACGCTTTCTCAACATACTCACCGGGAGCAACAACAGCATTCCGCACCTGATCTGCCTGCATAGTTTGAACTGTTTCCGGTTTCAGTATCTCCCTGTTCCCGGAACGTCCGTTATGATAAATCATTTTCAAAAAACGGATATAATCGTTCAGCGTAGTGCACAATCCGCCTCCCAACATAGGAGCATGCCCCCCGTCAGTATTAACCGGAGTAAAATGAGAATGAGTCATCCCCAAAGGAGCAGCGATCAGTTCCTGAAATAAAGGTTCAAACTCCTTTCCCATAGCTACTTCTGCCATACGTCCAGCTATCTGCATGGCCAGTCCTCCATATTCAAACCGGGTTCCCGGTGTGAAAACAGTATCCAAAGGCAATATTTCTGTGACAGCCGAATCCAGATGGTTATAATTGTCCACCCGGGGAGCAGGCAGGTAAGGACGTACACCGGAAGTATGAGAGAGGAGTTGACGCAAAAGGATACCGCCTTTTGCATCGCCCCTGAATTGCGGTAACCACTTCTCTACAGGATCATCCCAGCTCAAATCTGTCCGGTCCACTACCGCGCCAATTACGGCAGCAGCCACCCACTTGCCGGCAGAAGCGACATACACTTTTGTATCTCCGGTGAAAGAGCCATACGCCTTTTCAAACAGTACAGAATCATTCTTTACTACACATATTGCTCCACCCGGATAATATCCTTTGTCCATCCAACTGCTGATTATCGAATCCAAAGGTGTAAAGTCATAAGTTGCACCCTGTCTTTTTATCAAGGTTGTACATGATACCATAAGAATATTGAAAACTAATAATATGGTTACAATAGAGTCTTTCTTCATTTCTATCTACTTTTAATATTCATACAATAAATGGTTCTGCATAAACATTTACCCAAAAAAGGAATAATTATTCTTGCTGCATAGTCAAAACAGATGCCGAAAAAGCCGGTACTGCTATAATAATATCCTCACCATCAATCATCACCTCCCGATTTTCAACTTTTATTTTATCTGGGTTTGACATTGAATTACTATTTAATAAAGATGGGGTATGTATTACTTTCCAAACAGGCATACCCAAATTTATTCCGTTTCTGATTTTCATCGCGACAGGTTGTCCGGCAGGATTGACAATTTTCAAACAGGTTTCCTTCCTATTATCCGATATCGTAGCAATAACATTCAATCCTTTCATATCTCCATATACCGCTATTCGGTTAGGCTGAAAATGGTCCCGCCATAATTTCATCACAACATAATTAGGAGCCTGAAACCACCCATTTTGATCGAAGTTAATAAAAGCATTATTCCAGCCTGTGGCAGAAGTATGTCTTAAAAACAAGGCAGAAGCAGCCATCTCTACTCCCGGAGTGGCTTCCAATCTATACAAGAAACCTCCTGTAAAAAGCCCAGTACGCATATCTATTCCATCCAAGTTCCATTCTGAAAGATAAATTTTCATAGCAGGATTCTCAGACTTGGCAATCCAAGAGGATAATTTATCCAAATAACACCCATATTCTTCCACCCCTTCATTACCATATCTATCCAACATCTGATAATAATGAGGACTAATATAATCAATATAGCCAGCAACATCATGAATCATAATAGAATCCAAGCCTATTCCTTCACGCCCTAATCGTCCACACCCACAACCTATTATTTTTATGGAAGGATCCTGCTTTTTCATCTCTATTGAAAAAAGACGAGTTATTTCTGCATACAATTTGGGGTCCATCTTCCAGACCTCATTATCTATTTCCCAATATTTCACATTATACGGTTCGGGATGCCCGTTCTCCGCACGTTTTTTACCCCATTTAGTAGTTTCAGCATCTCCGTTGCAATATTCCATCCAATCCAAAGCTCTTTGTAACCAATCCTGTCTGCCATCCTTATCAGGCATATATCCGGCGTAATTATGATATCCAATAGGAACCACAATCTGAGGTTCAGCTCCTACTTTTTCACAAAAAGCCATAAATTCATCTGTACCAAAGCTTAACGGATCAAAATCATCCCAACGTAATATTCCTTTCCGCTCCGATTGCTTACCTAAGCCATTTTCAAAATGGTACTGCTCTGAAAAACTACCTCCAGGCCAACGCAAAATAGTGGGTTTCAAGGAAGCAACTGCATTTGTCAGTTCAACTCTGAATCCCTGATTTTCAATAGATGACTGATGCATAAGACTTACTTGATCTATAAACAAATTGCCCGGTTCTTTTACGACAATGCGCAAAGTTGCCAAAGAAACATCTTTATCAGAAGGAAGCTCCACTAAATATTCTTTCCATGTATCTGTGATATTCTGCAATAATTTCTCACTTAATATTTTTTTTCCATCCAACAACTGAATATACACTTTGTCTACAGTCCCCTTTAAATAAATAGAACCTTTCAACAAATCACTTTTACGAATACTATAATTATGAGGTTGCTCCACTCCAGCAAATCGCCCTAAAGAATGAATCCGCATGGCTATATTCTGATTCAACACATCTGAATTCACAGCAGCTACAGTTCCATCACCAACTCCATACCAATGACGTACAGGATTAAGATTCACTTTCACATCATTTCCATCCAATGACGTTATTTTTATATTTCGAAACGCCACCTGGCAATGTTCTCCTCCCAGCGTCACAGCTCCTTCCACCGGACAATCATCTATAATACGATCAAATATTTTAGTTCCATTTATCCACCCTGTTAAATGATTCTCCTCACACCGTATCCGTATTTGTACCCATTTACCTACCACCAGTGCTCCCGGGCAAACATCAGTAACTGTAGTCTTCACCTTTGGAGTATGCCAAATCCAACCTGTATTTGACTCTAATTTATGAACAGTATTATTTTCTGACCCTAAATACCAATAAACACGGTTAGTCAGCATTCGGTCTCTATGCTGATCCCGAACACCTATCAAAATGGCTCCATCCCCTGCCTGTCTTTTCACATCCAAAGTTATGTCATAGTCTTTTCCTCTGAAGATACGAAAGTCTGCAATGGATTGTTCCATAGCATCCAACATCACTTCTCCAGAACTGCTGATTTCCCAATTACCATAAGCCAACAATTCTTCAAAACTACGATTCCAAACATTCTCTCCCCATATACCATTGCTGACAGAATGATACAGATGTTCTAATAGAAAACCATAAATTTTATCATTAATACGATTTTCCACATGACCGGGATCTATTTTCACTTCCACTTGTTTTTGAGAATTAACAGACATCAAACCAATCCAAAAACAAGCTAAGGATATTAATATTTTCTTCATATTCTAAACACTTATTCTTTCTCCAGATCCCAATACACCACGTAACGTTGCCGGTGAATATTGTACAACGGTTCTATCATATCTCCTTGCGAAGTCGTAAACTTTAATTCCGTGCCGACACGCTGTACACTGCGTTCAGGATGCTCGACATCGAGTTTTAACGTGGTGCGAAGTCCCGCAGGAATATGATAATCATACGTATAATAATCATTGTATAAAGCAGGATTGGAATCGGGAGCAGGTGCCTGCATTCCATCCGTTCCCCGTTCACCGGCCAAAACAAGCGGTCCATAAATCAAAGCTCCCTTTTGAGGATTATCCGGGGTCGTTTCCACACGGAGACACATAGGATAATCAGCCGTAATACGGTCACCGTCCTTCCATAGACGAGTAATGGCGATATATGAACCGGGCTTCTGTTTCACCGCTATCTTTTTGCCATTCACAAACACTTTCACTCCCTTGCTCCATGAAGGATAACGAAGATAAACCGTAGTCTCTACAGGATTTTGGGCTCCTATGGTCAGAACAGTGGTCTCCTCTGCCGGAAAATCCGTTTCCTGCCGGAGAGTCAATCCTTTCTCGCGCCAATTAACCACCGAGGGGATAAAAAGATTCACATAAATGCCTTTGTCATTGTGATAATAAATAGCTTCTCCATACTTAGCATGGTTCTCAAAACCACTTCCCACACAACACCAGAAAGAATTTTCCTTGGTACTGTACACTTTATGTGAACCTGAAAGCAACGGTAAAAAGTAAGTCACCATGCCTGTATGAGGATCTTGTTGTCCCAAAATATGGTTATAAAGAGCCCGTTCATAATAATCCGCAACGGCAGCATCGGCTGTCCAACAGAACAGATGACTGGAAAGTTTCAGCATATTATAAGTACAACAGGTTTCCCCGGTATAGCCTGATATATGCTTGGAGAAGTGGTCCGGATCAAAATAATGTTCCTTGTCACTACTGCATCCGGGAGCAAATGTGTGACGGTCTATCATAGTATGCCAAAAGAAACCGGACAACTTTCTGCTGTCCTCATCTTCCGTCAGTTCATAATTACGAGCTTCAGCCAACACTTTCGGGATGAACGTGTTGGTATGTTTAGTCCCTAAATCATCACGCAGCTCCTTTAACGGATCAATCACCTCATTATGATAAAAAAATCGTGCCAGCCACCGGTAACGCTCATCTCCGGTTATCGCATATAAATTATAGAAAGACTCATTAATTCCTCCGAATTCATTCCGTATCATTTTTCGGCGTGTAACCTCATCCAGCGGTTTGAGTTTATGATAGGCCCAATCGGCCATGCGGGTAACAATCTCTAAAGCTTTCTGATTGTCACTGTAAAGATACTGATCTATCAATCCAGAAAAAAGCTTATGAAGAGTGTACCACGGCGCCCATACACTGGTGCCACGGATGTTACGATTAATCAATTCTTCAGGATAAGCACTCAAATAACCATTACCCAATGCGTTTTGCACTTCAGCCAGACCACTTACCAAACTGTCTCCTTTGTGTTTGAACAGTTCACTGCCTGTCGCCGCATACATCAGGCCGTAGGCAGAAAGCAAATGCCCTGTGGTGTGTCCACGCAATTCACAGTCCAAGGATTCCCATCCGCCTAATTTCTTTACTGTCATGTAACCACCTTCTCGACCGGCAAACACACCCGCATTAGTACGGAAACTATGTAACAGCCTGTCCACCTCTATAGAAGCCATCCACATAGAATCACGCATCATATTTTCACGAAAACGACTCGGCAGCAAACGGACATCCTTCAAATCAAAGCTCTTGACTTGCATCGGAGCTATGGTTTCTTTTTTCAATTTTCCGGAATGCTGGCCGGGATAAACTGATTGGCCAGACAAACCACCTGAAACAACTAGCGACATAACCGCTATAAATACTTTTCTCTTCATATCATTGTATTTTTTCATTTACTATCCGATTATTGGAATCTCTATTTTATAATACGAAAAAAAGGAAGAGAGCACTCAAAATACCTCTTCCTTTTTCAGCAGTCCAACCACTTTTATTCCAAGTCATTTAAAAATTCTTCCAATGCTTCATTAAATGCTTCCGGTTGCTCCATATTCATCATGTGACCACAATCATCCAGCACTTTCAATTTTCCATTCGGAAGATAATCCAAAATCTCAGGATGATCGGAATATCTGTTTCCGGGTGACCTGCCTTCAACAATCAAAGTAGGTACCTGAGGATGATTTTCTTTCAGTTTTGCATAAGCATCCAGTCCGATTATCACCCTCACCTCCTTATGTAAAGGCTGCCATGCATCCCAGTCATCGATCATCTCCCACAGAGGCACACGCATTCTTTCTTTTCTTGTTCCACCCGACTGCATCAGTCCTTCGAACCATTCCTTCTTCATTACATCCACTCCTTTCTTTTCCAGTGCTGCGATTTCTTCATCCCGTTTTGCCGCTTCCTCTTTTGTCATCGGCTCACTGGGTCCTTTTGATTTGCGGATATTTCCGCTGGCCAAGAAAGCGGACAACATACGGTCCGGAAAACATCCCAGCATATCCGCACCAACGAATCCCCCCAAAGACAAACCTACAATATGCGCTTTCCGTATATGCAAAGCATCCATCAAAGCAACCAGATCTTCTGCATGGGTAAATTGGAAATCTTCCGTTTGTTTGGATGAAATGCCATATCCGCGCAAATCATATCGTATAGCTCGATAATGCTTTGCAAACTTAAAGAACTGTTCATTCCACATTCTACGGTCCAAAGAGTGTCCGTGAATAAAAATAAGCGGCTCTCCCGTACCTGCTTCTTCATAATACAAAGAACCTTCCGGAACCTTCACATAACCACTTTTCACCTGTACATCGCCGGTATCTTGTGAATATAATCCAGTCAAACCGGATAATATTAATAAACAAATAATTATCAAAATATTTTTATTCATGTTTCCTTTTCTCAAAGCAAATAATAAACGCCAAGTTTATCACAATTCACGAATCAAAATACAACTCCACGGATCTATATCACGCTTTAATATTAGTCTTCCATCCTCATCGACCTTAACTATCTCTTTCACAGTGTCCCAAGCCTTTTGTCTTAAAAATTCTATCTCCCGAATATTTGGAGAATGAGGAGCCCCCATATTCAAATAAGCATCATATACATTACCATGCATTTTATCCAAAACCTCAATTTCAAAACAAGCATTCGGATTCAACCCTTCCAATACAATATCTAATGTTTTAGAAGAAGCATTCATGTAATTAGTAAAATTCTGCATAGAAGGAACTGTCTGTTCATACTCTTTCGGATAATTAAAAGCTATAGCAGAAAGTTTTCCTGTTTTTGAAGAGCGACTGATAAAAAGAGGATCTTTATAATATATCTTTTCATCCCCTAATTGATTCAACATACGATAAGCATGAAATGACGGCTTAACCAATCCTTGAAAATTAATCATACCAAAACCTCCATGGAATATTTCCTCTCCCCCTCCTTTTTCTTCAAAAACATCCGTAAAAGTCCAGTACATTAATGAATTCGCTAAACCTATACAGTCCAAGTTAGTTTTGATAATATAAGCTGCTGGTGGCAGAATATCATGCATACGGTCACGACTATTCGGCCCTGTACTCCATTCTGTCAAATGAATTTCAGCTTCAGGATATTTACTATCAGCTAACTGCTGACGCAACCACTGAATATCATCTTTCAAGGAATGTACATACCGAATAGCACCTTTACCACGTCCTGTTTCCGGGTCAAGTGCATAATCTGTCGGATAAGGATGTGTAGATATAAAATCTACCGGAAGATTCTCCTTTTCACAATAATGAAGAAAGTCCTCTATCCAAACTCCTTTCCACTGCTGTTTATTGATTTCTTCCTGAGTATAAAACCGAGACTGGCTATGATCCAATATCTCCCCGTCATGTCTATGATCCGCTATAAAATTACTAGTTGCCGGACCTCCGACTTTCAATCTCTCATCTATTGATTTTATAGCAGTAACAGCCTCCTTATATAATCGGAAATAATCACTTTTTGTCCCGTGAAAAAATCCACCAGTTCCAGTCAAGTTAGGTTCATTCCATACTTCAAAATACCAAGTAAGAACTTCATTAATACCATAACGATCAACGATATGTTGAGTAAAAGCCTTGATTAAATCATGCCATTTTCCAAAGTTATTACGATCTACAGAAACATAACCTTTCCACCACATCTGTGTTTTGCTGTTTTCAGCTGCCATGTCTTTAGGAAAGAATCCTAATTCTACAAAAGGTTTTACACCTATTGCCAACATACGATCATATAATTCATCTATATATTGCCAATTATAAACAACTTTTCCATCAGGTTTCCGAAAATAAACAAACATATCGTCATGGAACAATCCATGCATCCGCACATATCGGAAGCCACAATTTTTTTTTACCAGTTGCAAATGTTCCAACCACCCGGCACGAAGCCCTTCATTAGCACGTCCGGCCCCTACGCCAACACTCCAATAATGAGTAAACGGCTCTGTCTTTACTCTTACATCAATAATTTGAGCATTCAGAGTCTGCATAACACTCCATAATGCTGTTACTACAATAAAAAATATCTTTTTCATGGTTTTAATTAATTATTTTATTTTTCATTGAATATCCCCACTATACGCACAGGACCTAAAAGTCCGGCTTCCAATAAAGGATCAGTTTTCTTATAATACTTCCAAGGTATAAAAAGCACTCTTTCCCGATTACTATCTGCTTGCTGATTCACATACCAAAAAGGTAATTTAACAATACGCCCGTACTCATCATATTCATATCGTTCCGATAAATACTCATCTCCGATGATACGATTAGGATACAGATTTGTCACATCAATCGTAATTGAATTTTCTCCGGCTTTAACGACAGAAGTTATATCAATTCGATATGGAGCTTTCCAAACCAATACGGGATTTTCTCCATTCACACTAATTTCTGCTATATTTTCCACACGTCCCAAATCAAGCATTATCTTCGAATAACTTTTCAGATCTTTTTTGGTCAATATAAATGTCTTTTTATAAGTTGCTTTACCTGAAAAATGTCTGATATTGAAGTTTTCATGTTTATGTAAAGAAGCTAACACATCCATCCTGATTTCAGCAGGAGCCTTACTTCCTACGGGAAAACATACTTTCCAATCTGTATTCAAAGTTAATAACATTTTACTATCCTCCGGTAGAACCGGAACAGGCAGTCCTTTTATATATTCTTCCTGTACCTCTTGGGGAGACCACGCCTCAGCTATATACCGGACCTTAGTTTGATCTCCCTCGAAACTAGCTATATATTGCTCTTCAGCCATTGGTACATCATAAGCAGGTGAACAAACAAACATTGACTTTTTTCCTGTCACTTCCTTTTTTCCATTCAAATAGAGAGTCGGAATTCCATCTGAATAAACTAAAGTAACATAGGTCCAACCTTCTATTGGAGTTTTGGACTCTAATACAACATTGTTCGTTTTAGTACGTTCATATATCCGTATACCATTTTGTCCCATAGCAATCCCCACTACGGCATGCCCCCTCCCATATCGTTCTTCTCCTTTGTCTGGAAATAATAAAAAACCCCTTCCAGATGCAGCAAATGTTTCCGGTTTTGCCCATAAAGACACTGTAAATGTATTAAATATAGGTTGTGACAAAACAGATTCAGGTACTACTTCTTTAAAATCATCCGTAATTGTCCGCCCTATTTTTTCTTCACGAAACACGATAAATACCGAACCACTTTCTTGCAAAGTTAAAGTCACTTTTATAACTCCATTCTCTTGTTTATAAGCAACAGGAATTCCAGTATTTCCGGTCTCAGCATCCCATAGGACAGGAACTTTTCCTGTAACACGGAAAGTAGCGGTTATTTTCTCCATACGGCGACGATGATTAGCTACAAAATAAACATCATCCCCATTCACCGCACGATGTATAAAATGAATCTGTGCATCTTTATTTTCTGCAATAAAAGAAAAATCGGGCGATATACAGCATTTTTTCAGAACTTGTCGCAAATCTTTTGAATGATATACATTCTCTTTACCTGCCATATTCCATAATTCGGCTGCTAACAATTTTACAGCCTTATCTTTCACCAAATCCATTCCCATATATCCTTCCGGTTTCTCTGAAGAAAGCAATACCGTTGCCCCCTGTCCAATCAATCGTTTTATTTGCCTCAATAATTCAGGCGAACATCGCTTCATCGGAGTAAGTACCAATAAACGATAACTCATTCCATGAGGTAAAACCAACCTTCCATTCTGTACAGACAAATGTTGTAACACATTTCGACTACCTATATCCCAACGATATCCATACGGAGTCATAGGGCAGGCTGAATCATAATCAGTGATACCAGAAGATATACCTTCATCTTTTATATATAAAATATCTGCCACATAGTGTCCCTGTTGTAACAAATAAGCACAACGTGCATTATACATATTCCATCCAACGGCTTGCTCCGCCCATACAGAATTACGATTCAAATGTGTACCAAAAGGTCCCATAGTCATTAAACTACCTGCCGTTTTTCCGACATAAGGCTGATGAGCAAAAACATGATAAACAAACCGATTGACTCCAACCGTCATCATATAATCCCCTTCTGCTTTCATAGCATAAGGATGCTCGGTCAATTTACTATTAAAAGGAGTTCCCGTAAAACACTCTGCTCCAACTATCGGACGGTTCCAAAGATGAGAGGTACTAGCTGCCATTTTTGATGTTGTCACACCTCCATAAATATAATGTACCCAAAATTCACTCATCGGATAATCTAAAACTTCCGCATACTCCAAACTCTCAAAATTTCCATCTCCATAAGGTTCGGCTGCAAACTTCAAACCATACTGTGCTGCTTTTTCTTTAAAATATGCCAAAAAATTTTCATTAAACATATCCGTTTGGGTGCGCCGCATATCATATAGGAAACGTTCCGTATCCTCTATACTTCTTACTATGCGTCCCGTCATAGCCAATAACCATGGAGTAGAATCATATCCACAATGTCGTTTAAAATAACCCGGCAAAGAAGAAGTCCAATTCTGCTTTCCCGCTTCCCAACTATCCATCATCAGAGCTTTTAATGTTTTCCCACACCACGGTTTCAATTTATTCAAAAGCGGTATCAGGAAATTATCAAAATGCTGATCTAAAGCTTTCTTGCTAAATTTATCACAATCCAGCCCAACGCCGCTATCGGGTGCAGCTGCTACCACTTCACCGGTAGTAGTAGACCCCATACGAAGAATTATCCAACGCTTCACGCCAGGGGGACTTTTCCATTTCAATCTGCCATCAGTGTTCATTAATGAAGTTATATCAATCACACTTGAAGGGTCTATCGTTTGCCCCGTTACATCCTGAGAATCATAATTTCCCAATGCTACAGGATCTTTCACATAATTCGTTTTTGCTGTCCAATCTTTCAAACGGGCTGAGGCATGTAATAGAACTTCACTAATATTGGTCCCACGATTTGTTATGAATCGAAAATATCGTCCTTTGACCGGTTCAAACAGAGCAATACCAGGAGTATCCATAGAACGTAATGCCGGACAACTTATATTAGAAACGTCCACATAATGCCTGCCATCTTCTGACACTTCCAATTTTAAATCAGGAGCATAATCACGAGGTCCGTCATGAGGGTCCAATGGTTTTTCACGCTTACCCCGTCGTACAGTGACAGCACGAGCTTCAAAAGGTTGGGATAACTCGAAAGTCAAGACAGAACCAGCCCGCTGCATACGAACTTGTGATTCTAAATCATTATCAAAAAACAAGTTTTTATCTATTTCCTCATCATCCAATAAAACTTTCGTTACCAAAGATGGAAATAATTGTGTTTCACATTCCAATGCGGGAAATGCAAGTACCTTTATATCTTGATAATATCCCAACTTCGCATAAGGCTGAGGCAAATCTAATTCAATCAAACCTTTTTTATCAGGTACCACCATCGTTTCTGTCCACTCTAATTGTTGCATCGAATTTTCCACAGTTATCCATGGGCCACCAGTGCCACTATATCCGGGAGAATTCTGAAGGTAAAGCTCCAAGCCCAAACGTTCTGCCTCTTTCACTGCATGCAATGTCATTTCATCCCATTGAGGAGAAGCATAATCAACACTACCTTTGGGTATCCCAACTCCTACATTGAACATCATTGCCCCACCGTAAGAAGCCCGTTTCATGTATTCCAAGTCAGCGGTAAGTCCTTCTTTGGATATATTTCCATTCATCCACATCCAGTAAGTACTCGGTCGTGCACATAAAGGAGGTGCTTTAAAAAAATTTTCTAAAGTCTGTGCCCGCATTGAAATACTACTCAATACGACAATGACAAGCAAAACTATTCTCTCAATGTTCTTCATACTATATTTATAATAGATAAATACCTTTAACCATATCATACAATGCAAATATACAGACTAAAGGACAAAAAGATAACAGCTTACCAACAGAATATATATCAATCAGTTGATTTATACTAAATATACAATAACGCTCTGTATAACAATATATTACATCTATAATATATGACAGTATATAATAATTTGAGACTACAAATATACTTCAATTCACTATTCTGACTGTTTTTTATTTCTTCGGATATATTCGTTGGGAGTTATACCAGATACTTTTTTAAAATTACGGAAAAACGTTGCACGTGAATTGAATCCGCATTGTTCTATCAATGTATCTAATGTATATCGACTATGTTCACCATCTTCTATCATTTTTTTAAACTCGGATATACGGAAATCGTTTATATAATCATAATAACTACAATTCAGATATTGATTAAAAAAATAAGATAAAATATAGACTGGTACTTCCAATCTATCTGATAAATCAGCAATCTTCAGATTAGGATTTATATAAAGTTTCTCTTCGTACATTATGGACTTCAACCTATCGGATAATTCCCTACATTCCTGTATACTAATATGACATGATTTATATTTCATGATAGTAATAGATTCCATCTTCTTAGGTTGTTCTATTCGCTTTTTTCTAAATTTACAATATAAAAAGACAATAATTCCCAATAAACTCATTCCACCTAACAAAATCCATAACCAAAGATTCATTGCAGAAGAAATGTGTATCATCAAAGAAATTTCTGAAGCAGGATCCCCAATCCGGCGCACTTTAAACGTATAATCTCCAGAAGGCAATCCATAATAAACAACTTCTGATTTTCCCGTCAATTTAATCCAGTCCGTATCACCACCTTCCAATTGATATTCATAAGACATATAAGCCGGATCCGTATAAGTAAAAGCAGAGAAATGTATTATTAAACTTTTAGGTATATTTTCCAGTTCTACTCTATATCTCATTGCATTCTCACGTATTACAGGAATCACCTTATTTACATCCTCATATACACCTGTTATACCAAGAGAATAAGAATATTTTCTTCCTTTTGTAATCTTACCAGAATCAGTAAATAACAAGCCATTAGAATTACCAATCCAAATGGTACCATCTTTATCTATTCTTGGAATACAAGTCAGAAAAATAGGACTGGACACACCATCCGAAAAATCATATTCTTCTATTTTTTCTCCTTTATAACGATATAATCCATTATTAGTCCCTATCCAGTACCATCCTTCTTTATCTTCTATCATAAACATAGCATTCTTTCCTTTCAATACCTCAATAGATGAAAGGTCACGACACTGTTTCAAAGATAAATCAGATGAATAAATTGTTCCTTTATCCGGAAGAAAATAAAGCTGATGAAATGAATCTTCATAAACGGTCCTTATAAATTTATCATGTATAAAGTTCTCTGGAAAACGATCTGTAATCAACCTATCTGAATCTGATTCCAGTATATACAAGCCACTTTCTGTATAAATCCATCCCCGATGAGTAGAATCAAAATAAATACCATATACATTGCCTTCCGGTAACTTAGAATTTGTATTAGTATAGTGACGGATTTTCTTCCCATCCTTATAACAATACAGCCCTTTGGAAGTAGCAATCCAAAGATTATCTTCATAATCCGCATTTATCCCAAAAATCGACCCTTTTATAAAAGGAAAAGGTTCATGAATATCAAAATCCCGAAGCTTCATTGTCAACGGATCCAGTACATACATTCCCCCTCCATAGGTACCTATATAATAGTTACCATAAAAAGTATAAGTACACATAATCATATTAGAACGTAACTCTGGTGATTTAAAACTCCGGAACAGATTTCTTTTTTCATCCAAATAAAATAATCCGTCACGGGAACCTATTAATTTTTCTCCATCCTGCAATTCAATGGTACGCACGGTCAAACCTTCCGAATCAAAAAAAGGCGGGAATCTATATGTAGAGAAAATACCACTTTGATACATTGTATAATCAAGACCAAATTGAAAAAGCCCTATCCAAACCAATCCCTCACGGTCTACCAACATGGAATAAACAGAATTGGAACGAAGACTTTTTTCATTACCAGGCTCATGACGGAAAGAACGAATTATTCTTTTTTTATTAATAGATACAAAATATGCTCCATTGCCATTTGTACCCACATAAAGCATATCTTTTCCATTACCTGATAGAGAAGTCACATGCCCCAAATCCATCCAATGAGCGAACTGGCGGGTACATTTATCAAAAGTAATAATTCCTTTCTCCGTTGTCCCTAAATAAAGCATGGATCCCAAACTATATATATTATTATATCCATCTTCATACACTTGTCCATTCATCAAACAAGGATGAAATAAGATACTTTTACCAGACAAAACTACAGAATACAATCCTTTTCGAGTAATTACCCATAAAATATCCCGATCATCCAATGCCATTCCCATAATGAAATTGGCTCCTGACAAAACATTCGGATCTAACAGAATGCGTTCCACTCCTTTAGAATTATATATAAACAAACCTGACTCACTACCTATGTACAACGTCCCTTTACCATCAGAACAAAGAGAATATACACCACTCCTAATCGTATCAGCCGCCACCCGTAATAATTTTTCTCCATTCACTTTCCAAAGCCCTGTTCTATTCCCCATCCATAGTTCATGACCAGGCATTTCTATAATCGTATTCACATCCTTTCGTTTCCCTTCTTCAGGAATAGGAAAAGACTTCAAATGTACTCCGTCAAAACGTTCTAAAGAACTAGCGGTTCCAATCCATATATAACCCAATGAATCTTTATAAAGTGCATTCACTATAAGATCCTGCAAACCTTCGGCCACAGAGATACTACGAAATGGATAAGATTGCGGATAAATCGCTATACATGCCCATAACAGTATCTTTAAAGATATGATATATTTTAGAATAATTTTCATTACATGCAAACAAAACTCATCCAACAGTTACACAAATATACTATTTTCTATCAAACGAATTTTATTTGACTCCAATTCTTTCAATATATTCATTGGTTATAAAACCACTTAAATCTTTCATTTTCTTCCCATTAACCACAACGTTCTCAAAAATCACATCCCGTACCATCCGGTCTTTGTCCAATCCTTTTATCAGTGACGGGTTCTCTCCCACCCCGTTATAAGTAATATTACGGAAAGTCACTCCATCGATGCTTTGTCCGGGTTGTTTGTCATACTTCCCGTTAAAACGGACATTGATATGAAACAGCCTCCCCTCTTGAATACTTTCCACACGAATATCCTCAAACAATATATTTTTCACCCTGTTCCTGTCGCCTGCATCTATAGCCATACATCCCTGATAAGGCACATCATCTTCATCATGTTCCAAAATATCAATATTGCGGAAAACCAGATTCTCAATAATCTCTCCTGTCGGAGAATTCGGATCACCATGACCACCTACATTGATAGGATGAGCAATATCCGCCCAAAGAATGGAATTCTGTACAGTGATATTGTCCGAACCGCCCCACCAGTTCCAACGATGATTATATAAAGCAATGCAGTCATCACTATTACGCATAAACACATTGTCTATCAATACATCGTGACAGCACATCATGTCGATGCCATCGCTCCAACCTTTACAACTGAATGATTTCAGGTTCTTGATTGTCACCCCCTCAGCACCTCCGCCAAATACGGTATAATGATCAGGATTGACCACTGTTATGCCATCTATCACTATATTTTTAGAATCAGTGATTTCGATACCACGAACAGGATGGTCCAAAATGCCACGCCCAATGATCCGTACATTCTCCACTTTATCCAGCAGCAACTTCGCTTTCACAACAGCTCCCGGTGCCAGATAAACCGTCGTATTGCCTGGTATTCTTATCTGATTGTTCGGCAGATCTTTGGGACGATGCACTCCCGGCCCGAAATACATCACTCCTTTCTCTTCTTTCGAGTAAGTCTCCGTTTCCATCGGATTGGCAAAAAGATGGAGATTATGCAGGCGGTCGCCATTAAACTCCACAGACAGATACTGAGGTTTGTCCAGCGTAAACGTAATTACATTCTTATTCTGCACATACTGCACTTTCCTGGCCTGCGGACGGATATCAACCTCATGAATCGTCCCATTATTTTTTTTCACCATCACTTCTACAGGACTGCCCATATCAAACTGTACCATCGAAGCATCCTGTACCCTATCCATATCTACCTGCACATTATACTCAAACAGATCTTTCCAGTCGCCCCCCGGCACACGGACACGAACCGTATAGTCATCATTATGAGACATACCGGTCTGCAGTCCTTCGGGATAAGTCACTAATTGAGCCTGTACGGCCACACAGCATACCATAAGACAAAAGGTCAATAAATTCTTCATATTTTGCATTTTTCTTATTAGATACGTTTGGCAAACGTTTTTCACTCAAAAATAAGATGTTATCAACCGTCAACTTACAAATTAAATCAGTCTTTCCCGAATCTGTTCCGTTCCACCTCTTTTCCTTCATAAAAAAATACGACTTCATAAGATGATTTGTCATCCGCCAAGGCTGCATCCGGAGAGAAGGCCAGATACTCTACTTCATAAGGCTGCAATGTCTTTAGAGTCATCCGCCCCAAGCTATGGCCGCCACATATCACCTCCACTTCCGCCGGTTCCGATGCAGACAATCCAAAGTTTTGTATCTCCACTTTCAATTCCCCTTTTTCCTTATCAAACACAGGACGACGGGCAGAAAGCAAAGCCGGCCGGTAATTCACATAAGGCAGGCGGGCATAACCGTAAAGCATGTTCCCATTCCTGTGTTTTCCTATCATTTTGGGAGCAAACTCATCAGAGGTAATTCCACTTCCTTTGGCATTAAAGACCACAATCAAGTCTTCCCTCGAAACCTTGGTCTTCACCGGTTTGCAACCACGCCCGAAGTTCACTTCTGTAAACGAACCGAACCGCAACGACTTTACATCCACATCCGTTTGCGGATGGAACCCCTCTTCGGCGGCAATCTTCACTTCAATGGTACGGGTAGACGGAGTGATCTCCTTTTCATTCAAAACGGACAATAGCATCCCTTTATTCAAGGGAACGCTTATGTTCTTGGAACTATGTTTGTCATTAGGAAGGTCGTTCCATTTTATCGTATCAATCACGGCAAAATTCATTTGGACGGCACGCCCCTTCTCATCCTGGAAAACCTTAGGACGCTCATATTTAAACCAACGCTCCACCGTTCCGTCTTTATGGAATGATACGCCCGGCATGTATGCTTCTCCCTGTTCCGTCACCCAATGTACTCCGTCCTTGGAACGCTGGTAGAAAGCAATCCTGCCCAACCAGTCATTTACGATCAAGTGATATTGCAAATCATCCCTCCATACCACCGGATCTTCAAACCGGCCCTCCACATCCGGGTAAACCCGTTTGTCCGTCAACTGCTTATAGGGTGAAAGTCCGTCTTTGCTGATCCAGACACCTCCACCGCGGCATACCATCAGATAAGAGCCATCCTGACGACGGGCAAAAGTCAGATTGGAGAGGCCTTCTATGATTTTACGGTCACGCGGGTCAAAACTGAACTTTCCATACGTCCAAACCTTGTCATCCACCCTGTCCGCTATATAATAACCATCAATAACATAGACCACGATACGGCCGTCCGACAGACGGAACGCTTCCGGATTATGTCCTTTTCCAATGGAATTCCGTATTTTAAAAGGTCCCGTGAGCCGGTCACTTACCGCATGAAAAACGGTAGAGTTTGACCAGAACATGTGACCTTTCGGAGAGTTCTCGGGCCAGCCACACACAAACAGATGATATTTGCCTTCCGTATCCTGCAATATATTTCCTCCCCAGAAAGAAACTCCGGGAAGCTCAATGCCATTATCCACATAACGGTTCAGCACACTGTCAGTTCCCCATATCCCCTTGGCCTGGATACCGTCGGGCATCGGAAGGAAACGGTCCATAAAACGTGCACCCTTTACCAGATGTTGCCATTCGGCAGGACGTTCACGCTCGGTTATCTGTGCATGTACAGGAGCAAACAAAAAACTCGCAGCCATTAAAAAGAAGAGCTTTTTCATCGTATCATTATTTTACACGTTAACAAATCGTTTATTTATATGCTCAAAAATAAAAAGATTAAGCTGACATAAGTACCAGCCAGCTTAACAAAAAGCACGCAAACCTTTGCGTAAAATAAACTTCCACCAAATTCTTCGCCTTACCCGCTCATTCAATAACCACGCCTGATACTTTTACCGTGCCCTTCTCATAAACTACAGGAGTTACCTTTCCATTCACGACAACCGCTTTCGGACGTTTCTCGCTTCTGAATCCAGCATTCATCTTCGGTTGACCATCCATCCACAATTTCATCCGCCCGTTTTCCTCCTTTTGAATCACAAAAAGCTTAGCCAAAGAAGAAAAGAAAGAAACATCTCCTCGTCTTAAAGCGCTTCCATAACAAATAAAGCGCTCTTTTGAATCGGCCGGTTCCATACCAGCCTCATAAGTGACTGCAAACATATAAGCGTCCGTAAACCATCCGTCCGCTTCAATCCATGAATTGCTATGCATCAATCGCCCGTCGGCCAATTGATTGATATAGAGATCTGTTATTTTTCCCTTATAACGAATACGAAGTCCTATCCAATCTTTGCCTTCCCGTCTTTCCATATAAGGAAGATCTTTCTGGTCCGGCGTTTCTTTCAAGATGATGGCGGTCAGCCCTTTCACCCTATCCACTTTTGCCGGTAAATGAAATGAATAATACGTTTCTGTTCCTTTTAAATCCTCCGTTGGAGCTTCTACTTCTTCCCAATATAAATCTTCGGGGTAATCATGTACAAAATCGGATTTCGCCAACAAACGGGGATATAGCGGACGGACAACAACTGAAGAATTCCCATTTGTTATATTCAGATCAATTCCACGTTTTTCCGCCTCTCCTCCCGGATGCCAAAGCCATTCAAAATGTCCCACATCATGAGTTTTCAAATCATCAATCATATAAATCACATCATCTATCCACAGAAAATGACGGAAATTACGACTAAACTGGTCTGAATACGGGCCGGTTCCATTGGCCAATACATATTTTACATTATCCGCATCGAGCAAATAATGTAAATACCCTCTCAGCATTGAACCATGATATTGTTGTTCACGTGACTGTCCTTTGCCATTGAAAAGCACGACATTGTGTGCCTCGCTTTGAAAAAAATAATTACGGTAACTGGGATTAGGATACCAGCAGTTTCCCGCATCTTTTATAATATCCACTCCTTTATGAAAGATGATGAACGAGTTGGCGTCCGCATGAGAATGATTCCATGTATGCCCCGATTTAACGGCCAGCATGGTAGCATCCTTCTCCCAGGAAGTACGCATCGTAGCCCACCCAAAATCTGCAAAAAGTTGTGATTTCTTTATTTCAGGCAACTGCGGCGCTTTGCTTAGATCGGGCGTATAGAGAAATCCCATCGGACGGTCGATAAAATAACCGTCACGGTGTTGCCCCTGTTCCACCTGATTCATATACCAAAGCATATTATCATTCCTGATTCCTATCGCATAGAGCAGCATCAAGGTACTTTCGGCAGTCACATTCTTATGGCTGTCACCAAAATTCATATTATATAGTATGCCTGTACGCGGATAGCAGACATGCACAAAGAAATCGGACAATTTATTCAGTTGCGGAATTTGAACCGGCTTTTGTCCGGGATGGGTGTTCATCCATGCCAAACGAAACTGTAATGCTTCCTGAATCCCGAAATTGGCATAATTGAGGCTTTCATACATCCCTCCGTCGGCATCAAAGCTTTTCGGCTTCTGCTGCAAGACATCTCCGGCAAAGTCAAACCATTGGGGAAGAGCCTCATATACTGCCTCTGCTCCTTGCTTTGCCTCCGGCAATTCGTTTTGTAAACTCAAGGCCAGTATGCCGCCCATGCAGGCACAAGAAGTCCACCAGTTATGTCCCATCGAATTCAACGAATGAATACGTGCCGGCTCCAGCACCCAGTCCCCCAGACACGGGTCAAGGGCCAACCGTTTCAATCCTTCCGCTATTTCTTTCCTCTCGGAACTTGAAAGGTCATTATAAACAGCATCATAGGCTATGGCAGAAAGGGAAGCTTTATGTGACAGTCCCAAATCCGCTCTCCAGACAGGGATACGCGCCAGCATTTCTTCACTGCCCCACGTATCCTCCTTAATGACATCCAATAAAATCTCTTTCAATTTGTCAGCGTATTTTTTTTCATCTGTCATCAAATAAGCCAAAGCCAGGTAATCCGCCTTGCTTAGATTCTTTTTCTGCAACTGTTCATCTGCCGTCTTCTTTATAGAAGCCCATGCCTCAGCCATCTTTAAATCATTTACAATCCGTTGTTTCACCTGCTGAATGCGCTCCGGAGTATAAAGCAAAGCAGGGTGTTTTATCTTTTGCGCCTGTACAAAGGCAAAGCATAAAAAAATCAATAGACATACATATATCCGTTTCATATTTCTGTTGGTTTAATTATTGTTTAACGACATAGAAAATCACTTTCCGCTTTTCCTCAACCGTCTGTCTACATCCGCCGTCCTGACATTATCCAAAAGTACACCGGCGGAAGAAATGTCGTTGACTTGTATCCGGTCAAGCGACAAGTTCCCTACATTAACGGCAATTACCGGTATCCTGGGATCAGGCTTTTCCTATTGAAAGGTGGCATTGTCCACAGCTATACTTCTCACATTTCTGATAAACAGTCCATAACTCGGCAGATTCCCCCATACAGTAGGTTGCGGATAACCTTTCTCATCCTCTTTCACTTCCCGATGGGAAGACCAATATTGGTCCCGAAATACATTTCCGGCAGTATCATGCCGTTTCCCTTGCATATCATTCGCCGTCCGGCAATTTCCTGCTACAAGCCCGCCTTTATTTAGAAAGCGAACATTGCTCAAATAAATATTCTCTATTTCACCACCGGGAATCCCCGTTATGGAAGAACAAAAATTACCGGTATCATAAGCGGTTACATTACTAATCTGTATATTTCTCATTTTTCCTATTGGAGGAACCGGAGCCTCATCTATATATTTCCGGCCTCTATTCGCCAAACGGACATACAAAGGACATTCCGTACCCTCAATTACGATATTGTCAATAGACACGCCATCCATTATTCCACCATCCACCACCTCCAAAGAAATAGCCGTAATACCGCTTGGAGTAGATTTTATAATGCGGTCCCCTTTATTGCAACTCGGTTTAACAATACAATTAGAAATGACAATATTCTTATATCCTCCGGTCGATTCGGTGCCACATTTTATGGCATTGGCAAAGCTGCTGACAATACAATTATTAATAACGACATCTTCACAAGGAGCCAGCCCCGTACTTTTCAACACGATTCCGTCATCGTCCGAATCGATGACACTATCAGACAAGATAAACCTGCGACAACCGTCAATATCTATACCGTCATTATTACCATTACAATGGTTGAAAACATGGATATGCTCTACAATAACATCTTCACAATCCAGATAATGTTGATTCCACAAGGCTGAATTCCTCATACTGATACCTGAGATACGTACCCCTTTACATGAAATAAAAAGGATATTGCGCGGCCTGCCGTCGGCATCACCCGGTACTCCGCCCACACGCCCTTTTCTGCCCTTTCCTCTCCCATCAATTACGCCTTTGCCCGTAACGGCTATATTCCTAGCCCCCACCGCATAAATCAACGCCGACCATCCGCCTGCATCTTTCAAAGAGCGGTAAGCTGCTCTCGGCTGAATAGGAAAATCAGCATAATCCTCACTGGCATAAAGGCAGGCACCGTTATCCAAATGAAGTTCTACATTATCTTTCAGAAAAATAGTACCTGTCTTAAATTTACCCGGAGGAATAACCACTCTTCCGCCCCCCTGCCTGTAACAGCTTTCAATCGCTTCATTGATAGCTTTCGTATGCACCATCATAGTATCACGGGTGGCTCCGAAATCCAGAATATTAAATTCTCCCGTCCTCCCGTGCTCCCTCGTTTGAGCAAAAACATGGATGACAGAAAGGCATATATAAAGACAAGTCATCAGCTTCTTTTTCATGGTATTTACTGAATTATGATAATAACAAATCGCAACTTCTCCCTTTATATCATTCAATACGAAAGAGAAGAAATAAAGACTCAACGCGGAGCTGACTATTTCGTTATAAAAAAACTGCGTTCCACCGGTTCAGCCGTCTGTACCTGTCCGGCAATCCCGTACTGCCAGGCTACAAAGGTGAGTTTCACCGGAAATTTACTGCGGGGAGGAATTTTCGTAAAGACCAGCCTGTTATCTTGTAATTCCGCAGGGCCTTCCTTTACATAATAATATACGGGCAATCCACAATCAGAAACAGCTTCAAGAGAAACTGATTCCACTCCTTCCCTCACATCTTCTATCCCCGGAAAAAGTATATATTGGCGTTTTCCCTCTGTATTCCGATAAGGAATACGAATATTGAATTGTTGTACCGCACTCTTATATCTACTGTCACCCTCATTAGCGGCCAACAGCCAGATATCTCCGGTACGCTTCGGATTATCCATTCCCATTCTATAAAAACGCACGGTAAAAGTAGTATCATTCACCTTTGCCACCGGACCGCAAATACGAGTAACTTCAATTCCGCCATGAGCATGTTCCTTTACCAGTGAGGAGCGTAAAGAGTCCGTATACACCCCTTTTACGTGAAAAGTCAGACCATCGGCTTCCGGCCGGAAAGCGGCAATCACTCCGGCATGTTGTCCGGCATCATATTTAACCAACCGGCCTCTCTGCATAAATCCAAGATATTGCATCTGCTTACCTTTATATTTTGCATAGCGGGCTTCGGTCAGTCCGGCCATTTCTTTATCAAAATACCAAAATGCATCGTGCTTATCTCCTTTATAGTCCCGATAAGGAGCCGCCTTAGCCCTGTCCTTCTGCTCCGGACGCCAACGCTCGGCCAACCACCCTTCTTCCGGATTCAGTTTTTTCAAACGGACAGGCTCATTCAAAGAAGGATGTCCGGACAAACGGTATTCCAACGCTTTTCGCAGAAACAAAGCAATATAATCAGCAGTCTGCCCGGCCACATCAAAATGTCCACGTCCCGTATCACACAAAAATGAAATACAACTTTCGGGATACATCATCCGAAATGCCAAAGCAGGGTTCACCCGCGCCTCCCACCATTCATATTCTCCTTCAATCATCAATCCCGGAATACCATCTATATTACGTGTCCTACCCCACTCCAGATTCTCCCCGCCATAGCCACACAGGTTGGTACGGGGAGCATCTCCATGCAAAGAAATGACAGCCAATGTCCGTTCAGGATTCCAAGCGGCAAAATTCCACGGATAAGTGGCCATTGCCGAATGACCGACAGGAACTACAGGTATATGTTCCAACTCAGAATAGCCGCTGACTTCCGCCAGGTCATTCATCATCCGATTGAAAATCTCTTGCGTTCCCTTTGTCACATCCCATTGCTGGTCGATTCCGGGAGTGATCCATACCAGTCCGATTCCCATCCGGGACAATGCTTCCCGGAAACGCGGCATCTCGAACAGGGTTTCCTCACTCATATTGTGCTTTCCTACCATTACGGCACGCAACTGATGACAATCGGAAGGTATCCACAGGAAGGCAGTCGGTTCTTTGCCAGTTTCGGAAGAGATGAATCCTTTTAGCCGTACGGACCATTGCCATTCTTGGGCAGTAGCAAACAAAGCACTGCACAATAACAATAAAGCAAATACTAATTTCCTCATCAAGCTATATGTTTAAATGAATATTTTCTTTTTAATACGCTCCACTCACGATATTCACTCAACACCTCATTCATTAAAATAAAAATCCACAGATACCTCATGAGGATACCTGTGGATCTTTTTAACCGAACATAGAATTACAACTGATGAACCTCTTCCAATGTCAATCCTGTAATTTCCATAATATCCTCTATAGAGAGCCCTTTTTCTTTCATCCTCCGGGCATTGCGAACGACACCTTCCTTAATGCCTTCTTCGCGACCTTCCGCACGACCTTCTTCGCGGCCCTCCATACGACCTTCTTCGCGACCTTCCATACGCCCTTCTATCTTTCCTTCCAACTTGGCAGAATCAAGAACATCATTCTGAATCATTAAAGCGCTGAGATGTTCATCGTAAGCATGACGTTCCTGAGGGGTCATTGAATAATATTTCAATTTTTCACGTGCCTCCCCCAATCCGGGAGCTGTCGTGTCAGGACGGATAATACCCGTCTTCAAATATTCTATCCATTCCTCAAGGGGAGTCATGGCCACCTTATTAAACTCATTCACACGGATAAGGAAATACTCAGGATAAATTTCGGAAGGCATACGAGGCACAATAGCATCCTTCTCCCGGGTACTGACCTGCAGGAAATCTCCCGTATGCACCCCTTTAAATATATTCTGCCCATGATAAAGATAATCAGTTCCATAACCGATATCGAAATAAAGGATACTGATGGAATATATCTTTTTAACTTTATAATAAGTTTCACCCAATGAGATATGCTCCGTAATGGCCTTGGCTACTCCATACAGGATACGCTCCAAATAATACAGTTCACGGGTATTTTGGATCTCGATGATAACAATCTCATTTTTACTATTAAGAGCCTTGATATCAACCCGGTTGAACTTATCCTCCTCCGTTTGCTGATTACCCTCGCTTTCCAGAATCTCCACTATATGGATATCATCACCTATCAGCACCGTAAGGAACCCTTCGAGCACACCAAAATTGGCTTTATGACGCAACAGGCGTTTGACTGCCCAATCAAAACGGATATATCTATCTTGTAATTCCATAAGAATATAATTTATTCATTTTCAATGGACAAAGATACGAAAAAGGATTGCTCTTAAAGAATTATTCCACTTAAATAATTACCCTTATTTTTTATTTCACAAATGCTGCATTCTCCATATGCTCTTCCACAAAGATACCTGCCCAATCCGGAATCTTATACCATTGGGGCCTTTCGGACATATCATGCCGACATCACCTTACCGTTTATCATCAGGTTCTCGAAACGGATACTCTTTATCTTCCTCATTTCTTGAGAGGAACAAAGGAGCCTGTCTGATGGAACTCCTTATTTCCCCATGTAAAACAAGTTGTTTCTGATGGTGGAATCAACTGTTCCACACGTTGGAACACCCTGTTAACCATATAGGTTATCTGCATGAAATAGTTCGTCGAGAGAACTACTTCATCCGTTTCTGTGTGACAGAAGGGTGACACTTTTTTTATCTGTCACAGTATTCATCACAGATTTAACACGCTGTATAACAAGGCATTGAAAAGTCATATGACAGTGTGACAGATATTTTTCAAAAAACATACAGTAAGAAAACAGTCGCTATACTACCGAACTCACTGCTACCTCATGCCATTTATAATAATCTTCTTTAGACAATGAGATATCAAACATTACTTTTACAAATCCTTTTTATAGGAAAACTCATCAGCAAACATTACCAAGCCTGATTTTGCTTATATCTGCTAGTCAATTCAGACGTTCCACTATTACATTCTCTTATGATGTTAGAAATTATCACACATTTCTATCCTTATAGAAAATTATTTTGGGAATTGCCCCAGGATTAAGAAAAGGGATCTGCTTTTTGGAAAATATGGAAAGATATCCCCAATATATCGCAGCAGTCGAAAGATATCACATCTAACCAGAGCATGAATTAAAACAACTGGATAATATTCTTGAACCAATACTCATTTTAGGAGTCGGGATAATTGTTGCTGTCGTTTTAATAGCCATGTATATGCTAATGTTCCAGTCAAGACAAACTATTGCTTAATGATTTAAAACACGATAATAAAGACGACCATGACAAAAACGTCCGTTTTATCTAAAACTGTCACCAGTAGAGATTCAAAAAAACAAAAGAAGAGTGACATCTAAAAAACGAAAACAAACAGCATCTATTTAAGATTATGGCACTGTCCGACAAAACTTGAAGCATTCTTCGATAATCCCTCCCCTATTATACAACATTCGCTATCACAACCTTTAATAGTGATAGACACGGATTATGCAGACTTCATAAAGAACTTACATCCTCTCATCATCCGTATCTTTATATTTCAAAATATATACCGCTTATCCCAAAAGCGAAATCAGCATATCGGCAAACCGATCACGCCCCAAATATTATTTGCCATACAATATTGGAGCAAGGTTATTTCATTGACTACACGGCTTGTCATAGGTACAGTACTCAGCCCCGTAGCACCAATCAGTGGGGTTATCTTCTTTTTCATGAAAACAAACAACGCCATAACAGCAGTCACTACAATCGAAAATACAATCTTGAACACACGCAGGTTCTTGATTTCCGTTTTAGAAGGATACTTTTCCTGCTCTTTCATATTAATACTAAACTCTTTCTTTGTACACCATATTTTCACCACCAGCGGAACAATCACCGGAACCAAAGCCATATAAGAATAGGCGGCAATGGTAATCAGACCCGGCAAATGAGGAACCTGCTTTATAGTTGTAAAAATGGCTATAGGACCACTGGCCCCACCGATAATCCCCACCGAAGCCGCTTCCCTGGAAGTAAATCCCATCAGAATGGCTACCAGCAATACAGTAAATATACCCAATTGCGTAGCCGCGCTGAATATGGAAAGTTGCAGGTTGCGCAACATCGAGCCAAAGTCTGCCCCATTCAAGAATCTCGTTCTCATGAAGATTGTATACTCTTGAAAGAATTTTGATGGGCTTGCTTTGACTTCGCTCACGATATAAAATTTCTTTTCAAATGTGTACTTGATCATATAAATAAAGAGGCTCAAAATAGAATTGCTAAAGTAAAAATCTTATAGATTGAAACTTAAAAGTAAAAAGTCTCCTGCTTTAGCCTTCGTTTATTTTAATTAGATGGCTAAAAGCAGGAGATTTTTATGTTGTAATATAGAGTATAAGTAAGTCTATCCTATTTTTCTATTTTGAGCCTCTTCATTTCTATACCTCCTCTTTCCTATTATCGCACTTATGATTACCAATTCGGATTCTGCTTCAAATTACTATTCAAAGCAATTTCGTCCAATGGTATTGCCTGCAAATAATTTTTCCTCGAAAATACCCTGTTATTTACCTTCTCCATAATTAGAGCTCCAGCTTTTAAAGTAGGTAATCCTTCTGTATAAACAGACTGTGCTTCTTCCTCATCAGTTATATAAGTCGTAAATTGACTCGGATCATAATAGGTTGATTGTCCCAATTCATTAGGTTGTCCGTTTACAGAAATATAGTAAGAACATCTAGGGCGATTAATTTCCTGTTCGGCAATTCCCCAACGGCATAGATCAGAAAAACGAAAACCTTCACCAATCAATTCTATAGCACGTTCACGACGAATTTCCTCCAACATATCTAATCCGTAATTATTTACTAACTCATTTGTTAAATCAGCAATATGGGCACGCTTACGGATTACATTGATAGTCTTGTCTAAAATTGAGTTGTCTATATTTCCATTCAGTTCATAAACTGCTTCTGCATAAGTCAACAACATTTCCGGTAAACGAATATGGTTATAATCAAAGGCTTCTTCTTCCGTTTTCCGATTTCTTTCAAATACAAATTTACGTCCTTCATAAGCAATATCATTAGCACTATAAGCTGATAATTTAGGAATATAACCAATACCGCCATTGCCTAAATCAGGAGTAGTTGTATAATCAGACGGATTACCTTTACCAGAACCTGCATATCCCCAATAACAATAATCTACTCGTTTAAATAATGCAGTCATACGGCTATCACGATTTTCAAACTCCGTATTCAAACCTTTATATCCATTAAATAATTTAGATTTATGTACAGGAAGACCATCTTTGCACAAAAACATATCCATTAACTTACGAGTCCCACTTACTGGTGCCGTATGAGAAAGATTCTGTCCAGACTTTTTGTTTTTATCATAATCAAAAATTAAACGAAAAATAGCTTCATCATTGGATGATTTGTCAAGTCCGTAAGGATTAGATGCAGCATCCTCCAAAATAAAATAATAATAGGCAGCTTGATTTTCATAACCAGACAGTTCTTCATCAGGCATCCATACAGCATACTCATTTCCATACTCCCCACCTTCTACAAATTTACCTGAACACTCCTTAGCCATGGTCAACAATGATTCTATTGATGGATAATTATCAGGAATTACCGTACCAGCTCCCGATTGGATACCATCACCGTTAGTCTCATCAGCGTTACCTCTACCATTATATTTTTCCCAAGTTCCTTCAAACAGACAAACACGAGCTTTTAATGCATTGGCAGCCTCAATTGTTACCTGTCCATTATTTCCTGTAGAAGACTTGGTGGTATTTTTTAAACGACTTATAGCTTCATCTAAATCATCAAGAATCTGTTGTACAACTTCATAACGTGAGTTACGTGGTGCCAGAATCATATCACTATTAGTCTCAGGTGCATAAGTAGCTAAAGTTATGCCTCCATAACGTTTCAACAAAAAGAAATGCCAAAATGCACGATAAAATAAAGCTTGCCCTACAGGTTGGTCAATATTTTCTGTCCCTGTATAATTTTTGCTTTGATCCAATAAATTATTGATATTTCGAAGAGCCTTGTAAGATTTCTCATAATAAGATTCAGAAGTAGGTGCACCATTTAAACCTGAAATTTCATCTGAACTCCGACGAATTAAATCTGTTCCATAATCA
>ENA-OOSB01000146-OOSB01000146.1-human-gut-metagenome-genome-assembly--contig:-NODE-146-length-39530-cov-4.579405_pt1 | contig 39530 bp, 56 predicted proteins | sample MGYA00241173_ERZ501204 | MGnify/ENA primary metagenome ERZ501204 (study PRJEB25962, sample SAMEA1965384) | human gut metagenome | biome: human gut; feature: human-associated habitat; material: faeces...
GCGAATTATTGAAGATTTCCTTATTAGGAATTATTCCTAAAAATGACGTAAGTTGATTTTCTGTTTTGCAACTTACATGAAAAAATATTTTTTAAAAAACTGCTTGACAAGACACACGTGTTTTTGTATCCTGTCTTTGTCAGTGAGGGAATGAGGAAAACGAAAAAAAATGAAAAATCCTCAAAAACTTCTTGACAAACGGAACTGATTCAGCTAGATTGAACTTAACAAAAGAGAGAAAAGGAGAAAGAAAATGGCTAAACGTAATCGCACCACCAAAACTGCTTCCACACTGACTGCCAAAGAAAACGCCATGCTGACCTTTATCAAGGAATGGGAAGAACGTCAGAAAGAAAAGGAAGCCGCCAAACGTTCCAAGCGTACTAAGTCTAACTAAAAAGGAGAGTATCACATGCAGCGCACCGAACAAGAAATGTATGCCGTCAAGGTAGCTAAGTCTCTGCTTAATAAGGGCGATAAGCTGGTTTACCTGTCTCACTTTGGTTCCGTCCTTTATGGAACCAACAGCGAAAAGTCAGATTGCGACCTCAAGGGCGTGTTTGTGCCTAGTGTCGCTTCTCTGGTCAAGGGAACTGCTTCACACCATTACCGTTTTTCCTCTGGTGCTAATGATAGCAAAAACAGTGCGGAAGACGTTGATGTTGAGCTGTGGAGCCTTCAGAAGTGGCTCAACATGCTTGCGGCTGGTGATACCGGCGCACTTGACCTGCTTTTCAGTGTGTACGCAAAGCACGTCAAGCCCCTTGTCAATGAAAATTTTCTGGGGGAATTTTACAGCAAGCCTTCTACGCTGTTTGACGTAACTAACAGCAAATCTTATGTTGGGTATGCATACGGGCAAGCCAAGAAATACGGGCTCAAGGGCTCTCGTATGGGCCTCCTGAAGGACGTGCGTGAATACCTTGAAGAACGCCTTGTGGGCGTTGATAAGGAACACGTGCGGGCAGGTGAATACTTTGAAGAGCTGGTAAATAAATTCGGGCATGAATCATACTGTTTTATGAAGGAAAGCAAGAATCCTAATGAGCCCAGGATGCTGTTTCTGCTTGGTAAGGGATTTTGCCCTGCCATAAAGATGGCAGAAATGGTGCAACGCCTTGAAACTGAATTTAACAAGTATGGTCAACGTGTTAAGGAAGCTGCAAATAACGAAAATGTAGACTGGAAAGCTTTGTCTCATGCTCTGCGCTGCCTGCTTCAAGTTGAAGAAGTGCTTGATACTGGCTTTGTGCAATATCCTCTCAAAGACGCCGAGTTGCTGAAGGCTGTCAAGTTTGCCAAGTATTCTTGGGCAGAAGTTGAGCAGATGCTGCTTGAACACCTGCGGCTTATAGAAGAAAAGCTGCAAAATGCTAAGGGATATCAGCATTTTAGAGCAAATCAGGAACAGCTACTTATGAGTTTTTACAAAAATGTGGAATTTTAACGACTAAACTACTTGACTGACAGAGGCAATATGTGCTAGATTGCTTCTGTCAGTTGAGAGAACAAAGGAGGTAACAACATGAGCCGCACGCGTCGTGATTATGGGCCCTATGTCAATCCTGAAGAGTGGATTTGCCCTTGGCAGGCTATTGGCGACCATCATCCGTGTTTTTTTAGTGCCCATCCGAAAAAATATATCAAACAGTTGACTTCTTCTGTCCATCGTGCAAAAGAACGTATAATTCTGCATAGTTACCAGTATTCTGAAGATGGTGACGACGATATCATTATCACGTCTTACAAGAAAAACGCTGACCCTTGGGATATTGACTGGTTCCGAGATTAAAATTTTTTCAAAAATTTGTTGACAAGTGGAACGGTTTTAGTTAATCTGTCTTTGTCAGTGTGTGTGAGAGAGAGAAAAACAAAAAGGAGAAACAAAATGAAGAAGAGCAATAAGAAAATCGTGTTTAACAAGTTCATCGAAAATCCTGTGATGAGCGAAAACATTTTCGATGCTTGGCTTATGAAAGCTTTCTTCGAGACTGCTGAAGAAGCTTGGGCGGCTGTGGATGGCATTAAACTGGCAAATCCTAATTTTGCCAGCAAGTTCCGTGTTCGTGGTCGCGGCAAGTGGACGCCTGAAAAGATGGGTCAGTATGTTACCTATCAGCTCAAGAAATACGGCGAAGTGCGGAACACCTACATTCCCAGAGATATGCCCGTTTCTCTGGCTGATTATGTCGTGCTGTACATCTACTAAGGAAATAGGGAGTATATCCAATGTGTTACGATTGGGGCACACCTGTTAAGGTAAACGGTAAACGCGCTATCTATGTTGGCGAAAATCCTGACTTTTACCGCTGCTCTGATTCTGGCAAGCATCTTGTCATTTTTGAAAATGAAGAAGAAGTCTGTGAGGTAAACAAGGTCGTAAAAACTACTTTTAAACCTAAGAAATCAAAGGACGGTTTTCCTACTTGGGGAACATGGGTTCATGCATGGGATGATGAACTTGATAAAATACATCCCATAACTGGAATTATTCTAGCTGTTTACACGGATATTCCAGATGAACCAAACACAACGTTTCTTGTGATTCCTGAAGAATTTCAGGATGTTCCGTCTGAACCGTATTACTTTGTAAGCACTTTGGATAAATAAATCAGCTACATATGAGCCCACACGAATATGTAGCTGCACCATCTCTGTGTCCGGGCCCCAGATTAGCCTCTGCGGGCCCTTTTTTGTTTTTATGAGTAGTAGTCGTCTTTTAAATTTTGGAGGCTTAAGGAGGCTTTTAGGGGCTTTTGCAAAAAAACGCTGCGCCTAAAAAAATTTTGAAAAATTCAAAAAATCACTTGACGATTCCCGGCGCTTTGTGTATCCTGTCTTTGTTAGGAGATAAAAAATGACCAAATTTCCCAAGTCCAAACTGATTACTGTCCTGAAAAACCATTCCGCATGGCTTGCTGATAACGGCAGCGAAATGGCAGATTTACATGGTCTTAATCTTAAAAATACTGATTTCCGCAATATGGATTTGCGTGATGCTGATTTCAGTGGTTCTGACCTGCGTGGTGCTGATTTCAGTGGTGCAAATCTTAGTGGTGCTGATTTCAGTGGTTCTGACCTGCGTAATACTGTGTTTTATTTTTCTGACCTTACAAGCGTAAATTTTCGTGGTGCTAATATGTATTGCGCTAGTATTTCTGGTGCAAATTTTACAGGCGCAAATCTTAGTCATGCAAATTTTTATAACGAATAGCCAAAATTTTCTTGACAAGGAAAACGGTTTTCGGTAATCTGTCTTTGTCAGTGAGAACAAAGGAGAAAAAATGAAGTTTACGACCATTTCCGCTGCTGTTGCTGTTCTTCGTCTTCTGCCGCTGTATGATAACACGCAACTGATTGTGAAACAGATTTCTTCCAAACGTATCAAGTACACAACTGCGGATAATAGCGTCTCGGCTGAACTGTGCATTGCGTACAATACCAGCCCCGATGGTGTGTTTATTGAATCTGAAAGCTTTGCTTTTATCTATATCAATTATAACGACAGGGAGCTTTGCAGTTATACGTCGTGTGACAAGACACTGTTTAGTGAAATTGATAACGATTCTCTGTCCTTGCTGTATAATGCCACTTATCAGCAGTAAAAAATTCTCAAAAATAGTTGACAAGCAGGAAGCTTTTTGGTAATCTGTATTTGTCAGTGAGAGAGAACAAAGGAGAAAGAAAATGAGCCGTTCCGATTCCATCCGCGCCGCCATCGCTTTTGAGTTTGCCGCTTGGGGCGATGAAGAAGATGAAGCCGCTATCCTGTGTGACGCTTTTATCGCCGACTTCTGGGCTTACCGCGAAGAAAGTACCGTTCGTGTGGTTCTGCGCTAATAAATAAAACAAACTAATCAGGAGACAAAAATTTATGAAACTATCACAAAACACTATCAGCATCCTAAAACATGCCGCCTCTATTCATCCCGGTATCTGTATCGACCAGGGCGATATGATTTTTTCTGTGCATGAATCCCGTACCGTGCGAATGCAAGCTAAGGTGGAAGAAACTTTTCCGCAACAGTTTGCACTGATGAATTTAAACCAGTTTTTAAACACTCTTGCTCTGATTGACGATCCAGAGCTAACTTTTTATGATGGGTATTGTGTGATTAGTTCGCCCAGCGGTAATCAGACAATGCAGTATTATTTTTCTGACCCAGAAATCGTTCAACAGCCCAATAAAACTTTAAAGGCAGAACTTGTCTACAATTTTAGTTTTAATCTTTCTTGTGCTGACCTTGTAAAGCTGAATCGTGCTGCGGGCGCTATCAATGCCGATGACATTTGTGTGTTCAATCGTGGTGCTGAAATTTATATGTCAGCTCTTGACAAGCGCCGCCAAACTGGAAACACGTTTGAACTTCTAGTGGGCAGTGATTCCGAGCTGGAAGGTAAGGAATACAAGGTATTCTTCAGGAAAAACAATCTGAAGCTGACCAATAATGATTTTCTTGTATCAATTTCTGATAAGGGAATTTCTACTTGGAAAGCTACGGACGCGGCTGTGCCTGAACTGCTTTTTCACGTAGCCATAGAGAGGGATTCCGAATTTAAGTAGGTTTTACTTTAAGTTAATTTTATGCGCCTTTCTTATTGACAAGATGGGCGCTTTTTTAGTATCCTATAGCAGTAAGGAGAAAACAATATGAAAATCAATACCCTTTGGAATGAAGAGTTTAGACCTAAAACTGTATCAGAATGCATTATTCCTGCCCGTATCAAGGCTGTGATTGAAGGATACGTCAAAAATAATGACGTACCATCATTGCTCTTTTATGGGCCCGCAGGATGCTGCAAAACGACAACTGCAAAGTCCATTATCAACACGCTAGATGCGGAATACCTGTTTATCAACGGTTCTGACGAAACAGGCAAGGCTGATATTCTGAATCAGGTGATTCCTTTTGCTACTGGTGTATCTGCGTACAATCCTGATGCGCCGAAAATCGTTTTCATTGATGAAGCTGACCGTTTGACCAAACAGGCACAAGATTCTCTAAAAGCCTATATGGAACAATATTCTTCAAATTGTCGCTTTATTTTTACTGCCAACACGCCTAGTCAGATTATTAAGCCCATTCACTCCAGATGTCTTTGTTTTGATTTTAATATCCAAAGTTCTGAAAAACCAGAACTTATGGTACAGTTTTTGAAAACTATTATCAATATTCTTGAAAAGAAGCAAATCAAATACGATATGAAGGTTTTACAAAATCTTATTGTAAAAGATTTTCCTGATTATCGTACTATTATGAATAATCTTCAGGCATACAGCACAGCACACGGTGAAATCAACGAAGGTATCTTGACTTTTGGCGAAGATGATATTATCGTTGCTTTGTACGGATTTATCAAGACGAAAAATTTTGAAGGCGCACGAAAATGGCTGTATGAAACGAACTATTCACAAGAGGAAATTTTCCGTGCAATTTATTGTGGTATGTATCAAAATATCGAAACACGCCATATTCCGGCATGTATCGTGATTCTTGCTGATTATCAGGCAAAGGCAGAACGTGCAATTATTCCTCAGGTGAATATCCTTGCTTGCATTATTGAGATAATGAACGAAATTGGAGCATAAAGTATGCCAAATGATGAATTGGAAGATTTTGTTTCTCCTGATTATCAGCTCCCAAAAGCAGAACGTGAGGAAGTAAAAGAAGAACTTCCTAAGTTATTTGATTATATCAATGATTTGTCATTTAAGAAAACAAATCTTGCTCAACAGGTACAGGATGAAATCGGTCAGTTTCCATCTGAATTTGTTCCATATATTGCAACAAAGTCATTTGGAAACTTTCCTGATACTGTTTTGCTTGCCAATATTGTAAACACGCATTTTGGTGAAATACCAGTAGAAGCACAATATTTGTTTTATCTATATGGCATTCCAAAACGAAAACGCTTTGCAAAATTTTATTCACCAGATGCTTCACATGACGAAGAAGTAGCAGCACTAGCTAAATATTTTCGATGGGGCACTAGAGAAGCACGTGCAAATCTGAAAATGTTTTCAAAAGAAGAGCTAAAAGAAATTATCAGGAGAACAAATGGAAACGAAACAAAAGAAACAGGAAGTACAAGAAATCGAAAACGCAATTCTGGATAGCATCATTGAAATCCGGTCTGACCCAGTTGTAAAGGATGAAACAGAAAATTTTCCTTGGACGCTGTACGTCTCAAAAAAGGATAATAGGAACGTTTATTCCTTGTATCTGTATGATGAAATTTATGACCCACAATACTACAGCAAATTATTTGAAATTATTAGGAAGCTACAAAAAAATGATGCTCTTGATATTCATTTAAATTCGCCCGGTGGTTCATTGACAACTCTGGTAGCATTTGTTAATGTTTTACAGGAATCAGATGCTACTGTGACGATGTATATTGACGGATTTGCAGAATCAGCCGCTGCCATTTTGGCATTTACTGGTGATGAACTGGTAATTCGCGAACATTCTAGTATCATGTTTCACAATATTCATACTGGCGGAATAATCCTTCAGGATAGTGGCAAAATCAAGGCTAATATTGAATCAATGCATCGTGTGTACAAACATATGCTAGAAACGTTCTGTAGTTCTGTTCTTACTAGCCGTCAAATCAATAACATCATAAAAAAGGGCTCTGAAGTTTACTATTCTGGTGCTGAATTGCTGAAAAAATTATCCTAGAATATCCCTTACTTTTTTCTTGACGCGAAGCTGGTCTTTTGATATATTATCGAAAGACCAGCTTTTGGAGTTTTACATGGAATTTTATACGTCAGTTATTAGGAAAGGTAATCAAATTCTTTATCGTGGTATGTCTGGTTCACAGGAAATCTTCAAGAGCATTTACTATGAACCTGCCTTATATATGCGTTGTCCAAAGCACAAAGCTACGCACGAAGACTTTTATGGTGGGCCCGTGGTGGAACAGCGTTTTGGTAGTGCTGCGGAAATGAATGATTTTGTCAAGCGATATAAGGATATCCCAGATGAAATATGGGGCAATAAAAACATAGTATCGCAGTTCATTTATGAGAAATTTGGTTCAACTATTAATTATGATGGCAAAAAGCTACGTGGTGCTTTTATTGATATTGAAGTAATGACACGAGAGCGTGTAGGTGATACGTGGATTGACGGCGGATTTCCTATTGCAGATGAAGCACGTTTTCCTGTCAATGCAATCTGTCATTATGATACGGAAACAAAGCGTTATTATGAGTTTTCTCTTGCCGCATGGAAAGAAGAAAAATCGTGTTATCCAGAATTAGCCAAGAAATCAACGTATTATTATTTTGATTCAGAACGTTCTTTGCTTTTGAACTGGATTCAATTCGTAAAAAACAAGTATCCTCATTATATTACAGGCTGGAATATAGAAAACTTCGATATTCCGTATCTTGTAAATCGTATCAAATTTGTGCTTGGTGATACATATGTCAAGAAATTGTCGCCTTGGAACACAATAGAATCACACACAGTAAACACGATGTATGGCGAAGAAGTCACATATGACATTTACGGCATAGCAATTCTAGACTATCTTGAACTTTATAAAAAGCATATTTTTGTTCCAAGGGAATCATATAGGCTTGATTTCATTGCAGAATGTGAACTTGGAGAGCATAAAAAGGAATTTGAAGGCACACATGGTTCTTTTTTCTGGGATGACCCACAAGGATTTGTCGATTATAATATCAAAGACGTAAATCTGGTAGTGCGTCTGGATGATAAACTTCAGCTTATCAATCTAGTAGTCAGTCTTGCATACTTTGCAGGAATCAACTATGTAGAAACGTTTTCGCCTATTAGAACTTGGGACACGCTAGTGTATCGTGAATGCATGAATCGTCACATTGCTATTCCGTTAAATGACATGAAGTCAGAGCGAGAAGAGTATGAAGGCGCTTATGTTTTCCCGACTAAAAACGGCATGTACAAGTCGATTGCTAGTTTTGACGTAGCAAGTATGTATCCTAACTGCAATCGTTCATGGAATATTGGTTCCGATGTTATTGTAGATAATGAACAATATACTGTTATTTTGAAGCATATTATTAGTGAATGCGTAAAAAACAAGAATATAGAACTTGCACAGCTGGCAAAGCAAGGAAGTTCTTTTGTTGAATACTATAAAAATAATGGTATGCCATCATATGTTACAGATGTTTTAAAGCATTATGGTGTTAGTCTGACGCCTAATTGGCAGTTTTTTAGAACTGACAAAGAATCAATTTTCACAAAGTTGCAATCAGATTTGTATTTTGGTCGTAAAGCTGACAAGAAAAAAGGTCAGGAATACGCCCAAAAAGAAAAAGAATTGCACCAAGAGTTAGTAAAACGAGGTTTATTAAAAAAATAGTGCAATTACCATAATAAGAATTTATAAATACAATTATTAAATTCTTATTATGGAGTATGTATTATGAACGAACACTATTTAATGCGTTATAATAAATTTATTAGCAATTGTAAATTGTTAAAAAGAAAATCAGATATATATGAAAAACATCATATTTTACCTAAAGCATTAGGTGGTAATGATTCAAAGGAAAATTTTATATTATTAACACCACGAGAGCATTATATTGCCCATTGGATTTTAGCTCATGCATATGGAAACAAAATGTGGTATGCGTTTTGGATGATGAATACAGATACAAGAAATAAGCATTATAGATATAAAAATTCTCGTGGATACGAGAAAGCAAAGCTTAAACAAAAAGAACAAATGAATACTAAAATGAAAGGAATGATTGGAGTTTATGATAAAGAACTCTTAAAATCTGTTTTTATTACGACAGAAATGTATAATAACAATAAAGACAGATACATTCATCATGCAGCGGGAAAGGCAACATATTTATATAATGGTAATAGTGTTCAGCTTAATACTAATGACCCACTTGTTATAAGTGGCGAGGCTATAAGTATTAGAACACACTATAAACATACTGAAACAACAAAACAAAAAATGTCTGATAATGGCATTAAAAATAAAATAGTAATCCATAATATATATACTGGTGAATTAAAATTTATTAATAAAGATGAGGATTTACCAGAAAATTACAATTATGGATACAATAAAGAACGCAGTGAAGCCATATCAGAAAGAAATAAAAAAATATTTAATGTTAAAAAATGGATAACTAATGGTGTTGACAATAAACGAATTAACGTATATTCTGAATCAGATATTCCAGATGGGTGGACAATAGGTAGAACATTACAAACAAAAGTATGTGAATACTGCGGAAAAAAACTTGACATTGCAAATTATGCACAGTATCATGGTAAAAAATGCAAAAAATATAAAGGAGACACCACAAATAATGAATAGTGATTATTCTAAAATGAGTGACGAGGAACTGATTGCTGCATATGAAGAAGCAAAACACATGAAGATTGTGTACAATACGTCACAACAGGTTAAAAAAATTCTCCTTAATAATTAGGGGCTTGATATGGTAACATATCAATGAAATGTGGTGAAAACGGTGAAACTCCTAATTAATAGGACAATACCGTGCCAAGCTCTATTTATAGAGAAGGCGTAACGACTATTCCGAAAGGAAGTACACTCAAGTGAGTGGAAGCGCCACACATCCGTACTACGGATGAAGATATAGTCTGCTCTATATGGTAACATATAGCTGGATATTATTCCGGGAATAGATTAACGACCTATTCTGAACATACAGGTAATAGCTACTACGGTGCAACTGGTTCGCCTTATTTCAGATATTACGATAAGCGTTTAGCACAAGCTACTACACTATCAGGTCAAAATCTGATTAGAAAGACGGCAAAAAACATTTCAACATTTATTGGTAATATTGTTGGTGATGCAAACAACGTAGAAAACAAATATATAGCAGCTGGTGATACAGATTCTTGCTATGTAAACATCTATCCTATTTACGATTGTTTTGTTCTTAAAAAGGGTAAAACAATGAATGAACAGGAAAGAACTGATTTTTATGATAGTGTTTGCAAGACAATAGAAGAAAATGTCATTAACGTAACATTGAAAGAACTTGGAACTTCTCTTAATACTTACCAAAATACTTTGGCTATGGATAGAGAAGTAATTTGTGCTGGCTCTGATGAAACAGGATATTGTGGTTTTTGGGTGGCAAAAAAGCGTTATGCCTTGCGCGTGAATGACAACGAAGGATTACGGTATGAAACGCCAAAATTAAAGGTGATGGGGCTAGCACAGGTGCAATCTAGTACGCCAAAAATCTGTCGTGATAACTTGACAGAAGCAACGCGCATGATGATTGAACAGAGCCCAGATGCTGTGCGTGATTACGTGAAAGACGTAGAAAAGAAGTTTATGGAAAAGACAGTTGAAGAAATTGCACTTCCTAGAAGCGTTTCTAACGTTGAAAAATATTCTGACAATGGGCGCCCAATTAAGGGCACACCAGTGCAATCAAAAGCAGCTATCAATCACAATTTTCTTGTAAAGAAGCTTGCTCTAGAAAATTTTGTCCAGTTCATTCGTGATGGTGAAAAGTTAAAATTTTTATACTTGACACCAAATCAGTTTGGATTTGATGTTATTGGTTTTCGTGATAAGCTACCAAAGGAATTTGGCTTGCACGCACGCGTTGACAAGGAAAGTCACTTTGATAAAGCTTTTAAAAAGCCTCTTAGTGATATGATGGAAGCGTGTGGGTGGCAAATGGTTGAAACTGCAACACTTGATGACTTTTTTTAAAAAAATGGGCGCTCCCTGTCAACAGGAAACGCCCGTTCGTGTATTCTGTCTTTGTCAGTGAGTGAAAGAACAAAAGGAGGTTCAAAATGCGTAATATCTTCACTGAAGACATTCCTTATAAAGATATGACTAATGAAGAACGCGCTGAATTTGACGCGTTCGTAAAGAAGCATGATTTTGACAGAATTTCAAAAGAAGAAATCATTGCTTTTGTTGCTATTGTGTTTGGTATTTTTGTACTTATAGCTTTAAACTGCTTGTTAGGCTAGTACAATATCAAGGAAAACAAATATGACAAGAAATATTTCAGAAGAACGTTTTTGCATCTTTTGCTTTCATCCGAACATTATTTGTGAAAAAAATCCATAATGATTTATGGCAAATCCATTGCACACACTGCAATGCACGAGGCCCTGAAACACTATCAATTGATAGTGCTTGGCTACTGTATGAATTACACGCTGTGAATGGGGAAGAAGCTAAACGTTTGTTTTTGTATGAAAACGGAAACAATAAAGACACGTGTGGAAATTATTTTTACACGTCTGACGAATTGGACATTATTAAGGGAAAAAATTCTTGACAAGTTGAACCAGTCTGTGTATTATAAAGCATATTCAATAAGTGAGGAAGAAAAAATGAGTGATAAGCTTTTTGCCCATAATTCGGCTAGCAGCAATTCCGAAACTATGAACGTGCTTTCTACTCTGTCACAGGAGCGTAAAATTGACTGGAGCCCGTCTCTTCTGAATCCGATTAGCTGTCTTGTCACGGGCTGGGTATCGTATGAATTTAATCCCATTCTGCTGATTGACTATCCGTACAGGGATTATATGGGCTATTTTAAGAAGTGCATTTTTGAATACAACGTGCGCACACACGCGTACCGTATCAGGTATGTCTATGCGCTTCGCACTACTGAATACACGTATCATGGTTGTGCTTTTCCTGATAATATAGCCGAAAACCTGTATGAATCAATTATTATGTCTTTTGTAGGCTAAAATGGGCATTTATTCAAAATCCCCATATCCATCTTGCGCGTTAAGCAATTTTGCCTGCCATCCATTTGTTATAGATGGTGTGGAATGTAATTCGATGGAAGGATTTTTGCAAGCTCTTAAATTCAAAGATGCAAATATGCAGAGAGAAATTTGTAAGCTTGTGGGAATTGGTGCTAAACGCGCAGGATATAACAAAAATTGGCGCAAAACACGCAATTTGTACTGGCAAGGCGTTGTAGTTCCACGTGATTCTGATGGGTATCAATTTTTGTTGAATCGGGCGTACAACGCTTTGAACAAAAATCCTGCCTTTCGTAAGGCACTTCTTTCAACAAAAGGAACATTGACCCATAATATCGGCAAAGGCAAGCAAAGCGAAACGATTTTAACGCGTCAGGAGTTTTGCTCTAGATTAATGCATCTTCGTGATATTGGTGACTTACCTGAAGATAATGAACTTTTTGCGTAAAAAATAGTTGACAAGTAGCTCAAAAACGTGTAAATTGACAAAGTAAAGGGAGTTAATTATGAGCAATAACACTGATGCTTTTGTGTCTCACAATATTATCAATAGCCCTAATATCAACGGCTACTGTTTTGTTTATAAATTTATTGATGACAGGATTTTTAAATGGGGCTTGTCTGTTTGTGATAAGTCTAACCAATACGAAAAGAAACTTGCCAGAACACTTGCTTTTCAACATATGCAAAAAAATGTAGACGGATTTTCTGGATTTGCAGATATTGGAGAAGCAACACTTGAATTTATTAAACAATTTGGCGGAACTAATCACGGAATTTGGAGTAATACTCCATTGATTCCTGAAGCTATTCATGCGTCAATTATTGCTGTTGTGAACAGACGCACGTATCCTGTACGAAATATGACACTTATTGTCAGAAATTGGATTGTTATGCATACCACGTCTAAAGGTATGCGTTCTGAATTTAATTTTATGTTCAACTAAACTAATTAGGAGACAAAACTATGGAAAAGGTATTTTACATCCATCATTTTAATCGTGAATTTCCCGTTCATAATTCCCCCTGCTGCCTTAAAAATCAGCCCGGCTATTGGGAAAAGGAACAATATATGACGTTTGCATATCGTCATATTGATGACGTTCATATTGAATATGGATTTGCCATCTGTAATAAGAACGATTCTTATAACAAGGCTATTGGTCGTGAAATCGCTCTGAAGCATCTTAACGAAAAGACCAAAAATCGGTATCGTGTGCTAAACATGCATGATTTGCTCAATCATCATGGCACCAAAATCCATGACCGTTATGTGGCGTTCCTGAAAGCCATTCCTAAGTTTCTTACACTGGATGACCTTACTAGGGAATGTATCAATATGCTAGTCAAGGATGATGCTTATATTATCCATTATGGTATGCATAATAATGATGCGTCTGTATATGGAAATCAAAATGTTTCCCCTGACTATGAAAAGATTCATTTTATTCACGTGTTTGACAAAAATTCTATTCCAGCCGTAACCAAAAATAAGTATTCTGGCGTTAAGGGGCGAAAAGACTACACTATCGGCTACCAGTTTATTGATGAAAATACTGTCAAAATCGCTGTAGCTGTATGTAATCCAAAGGAACATTACAACAAAAAAATTGGTCGTGAAATCGTTACTAAGAAGCTGGATGGAACTGAAGTAGGCTACAAGCCGTATATCCTTAATTTTCAGGAACTTATTCAGGAACATCCACTGTTTGAAGATTACGAATGGTGCCTTGGTATCAAGCCCGGTGTAAAGATTCCTGTTGGTTATCTGTGGCAGAATTACATTACATCGCTAGTCAAGTCGTTTGTGTATCATAACGTTCGCGAAATCGGCAGAACTATTTACGGCTAGTTTCAAAAAACATCTTGACAACAGGTGCAAAGCTTGCTACTTTGTACCTGTTGGTTGAGAGAAGACCAAAAAACTTGTTGACATTCTCACAAGACTTCGCTTTTCTGTCTTTGTCAGTGAGTGAAAGAACAAAAGGAGGTTCAAAATGTCTGTAGTTCGTCACGTCAACGCCGCTTGGACGCCCACTCGTCATCTGTTTGTTGCTGGGCTTCGCACTGGTCACACGTTCAAATATGAAAATCGCCCTGACCGTGTGGCTGCTCTTGAAGCTGCCTATATCATCCTAAATCGCAAGGAATGGAATCACGTTTCTGATATCATTTACGAATATTCTTATAACGGCGAAACTGTTGTTATCGTTGACAATGGTAAAACCGTGAATATCAACGGCAAAAACTTCAAAGCCTAAAAAGGAGAAAGAAACATGAGCTTTATCTATTCGTCTGAACGTAAAAAGAAGTCCAAAGACAAGTCTATGATTGTTCACTGTAAGCGCAGGTTTTTGCAGCGTTTTGGTCAGGAATTGACTAATAACATGCTGGAAAATATGGTTTCTCAGATTGTCAAGAGGAAATCAAAGTTTGTTGGCTCGCAGAGTTGCAACAGGACTGTTCATATCGTCAATGTGAATAATCTGCAAGTAGCTGTAGTTTATAACAAATCAAAGCGTCTGATTCATACGTGTTTTCCTGTTGACTGGCTGTATAATGGCACTTATGATGAATATATGAAGCGAAAAGCCTATATCAACGGTGATTAGCTAAAAATTTGGCAGTTTAAACTGCCCAAGGCTCAGAGCCATGTGCCTTGAAACATGTCACGCGCTGTTGAAACATTGGCAAATCAGCGTCTTGCACGCGAAGGAGGGAAAAAATGAAAAATTCTGAAAAAACTTGTTGGCATTCTCGCAAGACTTAGCTATTCTGTCTTTGTCAGTGAGAGAGAACAAAACAAAAAAGGAGAGCTACCATGATTAATCCCGCCGCCTACACCAAATTCGATTCCTGCAAAAACGCTTCTGAATTTATCGTAAAGCATCCTGACGTGTATAACATCATCCGCATGATGCGCGAAATGGGCTGTGGTGTGGATATGGGTTCTGCATACATATTTATGCCACTGATTCCAAATCTTTCAGCGAAGACTTTTACCGCGCTTGCCGCGCCCTGAATCACAATCGGCATTTCATATGAAACGCCCGATGGTACAGCGCATGATTCACGAAATCACAGAATACCACGTTTTCAACTTTCAGAAAGCTAACTAAAAAGGAAGGTACAAAATGAAAAAGGCTGCTATTATTTTCTTTTTCCTGCTGCTTGCGTCTGGTTGTTCTGTTAAGGAACAGGGTATCATGGCAGAAGAAATTCCCGTAAAAACTTATGAGGTGTACAGCTCTGCTACCAAGCTTCAACTTGTCCAGAACGCACAAGCGCCTTATTTTGACGCGTATCACGATACTTTTGTGATGTACACGTTTGAAGGGGAAGACTTCGTAGAATACACGTTTGAACGTGAGGCTGTGCTTGTGTTTGACCCTGAAGAACAGCGCATTGTGAATGCAGACATTGTTAATGGAGATATCGAATAAATGAAAGAATTATGTATTTTCCTTGGTAGTATTGTTTGTTTCTGCGTTGCTATTTTGGTAGTAATGTATTTTACAGATGATTATATTTCTGAATCATACCAAAATAAGTTTAAGGAGCAAATCACTAATAAAAATCTTATCGTTCCCGGTGGAAATACTACAGAAATTATTATTGATGGTGAAACGTATCTAATCAAGGATATGTGTATCAATGGATTTCAGCATATCATGTTAAAGAATGATAAGGGGCATTCTTTGGTTCCGATAATGGAAAATAGTAAACTGCATATGAAATGTAAGTAAAGGAACAAATATGAACACAAACACGTGTTTTACTATTTTTGTGATTCTTGCCCTGATTTTAGTTAGTGCAATTGCTTTTTTCGACAAAAAGATACGTATCAACGATGATATCTATACGTTTACAAACGTTTGTTATAAAGGAAAACTAGCACTTGTGCTAGTAAAAGTATTCACCAATGAATCATATATTGCTGTAGTAGAACCTTTTGATAGTAAAATGTAAAACTTACAGGAGAGACTAACCATGATTAAACGCTTTCAATCTTCCGATTTTAATTACTTTTTTGACGGCAAGACTGGCTATACTGCTGTTTGGGGAAAGCGCCTTGAGGATGACCCAGAATGCGCCCCATTTCCTATGATTGCAGATATCGAAATCACGACCATCTGTAACGGCATCGGCAACTATGGGCCCTGCCCGTTCTGCTATAAGTCCAATACGGCTAAGGGCGAATATATGCCTTTTGATATCGCAAAAAAGGTAATTGACAAGCTGCCTAAAGAGCTTACTCAGATTGCGTTTGGTGTGGACGCAAAGCTAGAATCTAATCCAGACTGGTACAAGATTTTTAACTATGCACGAGAAAAAACGTTTGTGCCAAATGTGACCGTAGCTGATGTAAACGAAGAAACGGCAAAGAAGATTGCGTCTGTTTGTGGTGCTGTAGCTGTTAGCCGTTATGCGGATAAAAACATTTGTTATGATACCGTAAAGCGTCTAACTGATGAAGGTATGAAACAGGTCAATATCCATTGCATGGCGTCAAAGAATACTCTGGAAATGCTGTATGAAACTATTGACGATATTCGCACAGACAAGCGTCTGGAAAAGCTAAACGCCATCGTGTTTCTTTCTTTGAAGCGCAAGGGGCGCGGCAAGTCCTATACCTCACTGTCTTCTGAAGAATTTGCGCAAATCGCCAAAACTTGCATGAAATACGGTATTCGATACGGCTTTGATTCCTGTTCTGGGCATAAGTTCCTGAATGCTATCAGAGGAACAGTAAACGAAAAGCTGGCACAGTTTTGTACGCCGTGTGAAAGCACACGAGAATCGTGCTATATTAACGTTCGCGGCGAATATTTTCCTTGCTCATTTACTGAAGGCACTCCGGGCTGGGAAAAGGGCATTGACGTAGTAAATTGCTCTGATTTTATTAACGATGTATGGCAGAATCCTAAAACGCACAATTTTAGGGAAATGCTGCTGATGAATGATTGCCGCTGCCCCATTTACAACGTGTAAAAAATTCTTGACAACAGGTATAGAGTTTGATACTTTGTACCTGTTGGTTGAGAAAAACAGGAGGTAACATAACATGGAAATTTCTTATGGGAAAATCTTGAAAAGTGCTATGATTTTTTACCATTTTTACACTGAACTCAGGGCACACAATATCAAACGAGTGAATCAGAACAAATTTTCTTCTGAAAAAGAAACGTATCTTGTTTCCTTTAAGAACGAAAATATGTATATTTTTCGTGAAAGCGTGCAAAAAGAGTACCATCTGAAAATCACTGCGCCTATTTGCGAAAAAATTATTTCTGAATACATGCAATAAAAAGAGGTCAAATAAATGAATATTATTTTTTGGATATTGACGGTGTACTAAACAACACTGTCAGCAATTGGCTTACATGTAAACACATTGATAGCAGCTGCTTGGGGCTGTTTATGGATACAGTCAAGCGTATCCCTGACTGCAAAATTGTTCTGTCATCGTCTTGGAGAAAGACAGAAAAAGAAAAATTTGTGGAATTAATCAATAAATCACAATCTTATGAGCTGTTTCAGCTGTTTCCCTTTTTCCATGACGATTATTGTACGCCAAGACTTCAAGGTATTCGCGGCAATGAAATCAAAAAATGGCTAGATGACCATTCTGAAACTGAAATCAAATACGTATGTAACTTGATGATGATTCTGTTTTTTTTTGCCAGAACAGCCTTTGATTCAAACTAATTTGCGTACAGGTTTTTCTTTCTTGGATTCTTTGCTGCTTCTGAAATTTTTTGATTGTATGGAAGTAAGCGAAAAGAAAACACTTTTTGCACAAATCAAGCACGAAGAAATGCTTGTTGACAAGAAAAAGAAATTTATGGTAAGATGGTAGCATACAAGGGGAATTAAATGAAAATCTTTACTGGTTATTTTGCCAAGCTTAAACAATACAAGGAAGCAGGGCTGATTCCTGTTGCCATTAGTAGAGGCGTTCCTGATTTTTGTCAGGATATTGATAGACTAGAAATGTTTCAGCCAAGTTTCCAGACGCTTATTGACTACAAGTATAAGCGCATCACTGAAAAGGAATATACTCAGCAATATGGGCGGGATATTCTTTATTATCTTGACGCAGAAACGATTTATGAAATGCTTGTCAAGAAATATAAAGGGCAGGATATTGTTCTGCTATGCTATGAATCGCCCAATTTTTTCTGTCATCGTCATTTGGTGGCACAGTGGTTCAACAATAACGGCATTCTTGTAAAGGAGTTTGCATAAATGTCAAGCATTTCTATTCATCTTTCATCTTCTGACCCTGAAAAAATTTTACTTGACAAGAATGGTGAACTTAAATATAATCTAAGCGTCAAAGACGTGTTAAATGGAACTTGGAATGCACATTGTTATATTGTAGAAGAGCTATATCGTATTTCTTTTTCTAAAGAAGAAAAGAGCATTTTATCGTTTAGAAGAGCCAATAAAAAAAACATTAGCAAAAGCCACTGTTGATTCATTGACATTCGGTATCATCATTAAACTAACAAAAGAAAAACAAGCTATGGAGAAATAATTATGAATATTGCTATTGCTTCTGATGGTTCTAATATCAAAACTGGCGACCTTGTATTGGCACGTAATGAAAAAAACGATTTTTGGAAACTATCTATTTTTTATAGAGGGCTTAGTACGGCTAGCCCGAAATATGTGTGCCTGAATGATTATAGATATTATGAATGTGTTCCTTATGAAAGCAATCAAGAATTAGTAGGTACTAATCAACGTTGTAAAAATAGTGCGTATATTCCAAAAATTTATGAACGAGTAAATTTTACATATGCTGGTACAAAGTATTTTGATGGTATTGTAGTAGGATTCAACGATACTAATGAAGATGAACCACTATATACAGTCATTCATTCAACTTATAATAACAATGAATGTACTGAATTTAAAGAAACAATTTTCAAAATCAATAAAGTTGAGCCTTTCAAGGAAGAAGGTGTATAGTATGTCTAATAAAATCAAGATTTCCACTGCTGAATTTTGCCTTGAAAATAAATTTTATAAAGTCTTGACATTTTAAAAAGGATAGGTTGTGTTCAATACATTGGCAGAAGAAAAGCTTAAACAGAATCGTGCTTATCTAAATAAAACACATGACAATATTTCAGAGTTACAATATAATTGGAACAATAATTGTGCAGAACCGTTTTCAAAAGAACTGATAGAACGTGTTCGTGCTGTTGCAAATCGAATTTCTTTTGATGTCGATATCTTTCCAACAGCAAGAAATTCCATCCAGATGGAAATAACTGAAAACGGTTTTTATCTAGAAATTGAATTTTTTGAAAATGGAAAAACCAGTGAATTTTTCATGGATGACGAACACGGTATTATTTTGCTAGACGAAAATGTCATTAAAGATAGTGACATTACGGATGAACATATAAATTGCATGTTTATTAAAGGATAATACACATGGAAATTAAGAAACGACTTATTGGCAGTATTGATTTTAAAAACGAAAGTATTATCATCACTGACCCATGCTACCTAAAACAATATAATGGTGATGAAAATTGGGAAAATTGGAGAGATTTTTTAAATAAACACGTATCACAATATGACCATGACCCTATGGATTTGCTTTATTCTTATGATTGCAGAAAGAAAGGCATTGAACCAGAATATAAGCTTATAAATCTAGCGTATCAAGATGAACATATGATTGTTTCTAGTACGCTGTATGGTGACTGGAGCTGTACAGTTTATAACAGTAGCTATGAAGAGTTGCAAAACAGGATTGCCAAGAAACAGCGCGTAAAGAAAGGTGGTATCGCAGGGGAGTTTTGTGCTGATGCTGGCTTAGTATGCGTTTGTTCCGCTAAACATTATTCTATGCCAGAAAATTTTTGTAGCTGGACATATACGATTATTCCTGATTTTACTGGCACTGTTTCGATTTATGTAGTTACTGACGAAGATAACGTTGAATCTTTGATTGTAGAGGGCGAAGGGAATGTAAACTTCTGTTCTACACAAACAGGATTATAATATGAACATTCTAATGCTTACTGGAAAAGAAGATGAATGGAATGAAGTAGGAAATATCAACGGCATTCCACTATTTGAAAACAAACTTTATCCACACGTGTTCAAATATGGAAAAGATGGTCAAGCGTATGATGATACATCATTTCCACGTCGTGACGTAGATTTTCCATATTTTATAAAATGCTGTAATGTAAAGGAGACAACACAAATGAAACAAAAGGCAATGATTTCTCAGCCGATGGCAAACAAAACAGAGCAGGAAATCACAGAAACACGCGAACGTGCAAAAAACGTGCTATAAGCACTAGGTTATGAATTTATCAATACACGTTTCACGGATGAATGGTATTCACCTGAAAGCATGAAAGAACGCGGCGTTGAAAACGTACCGCTTTGCTTTCTGGCAAAGTCTCTTGAAAACATGAGCAAGTGCCATGTTGCTTATTTCTGTAAGGGTTGGGAAGATGCTCGCGGATGTAGGCACGAACATGATATTGCTCAGGATTACGGAATGACAATCATTTATGAGGAGTAAGAAAAATTATGCAGGAAAAAGCTAAGGAACTTGTGGTAAGGTAGTTCAACGAACATCGTGACGTAACAAACAGCGAAGAACTAACAAAAAACGATGTCTATGTCGTATGGTTCTGTAAAACACTACAAAATTTTAAGGTGCTTCTAAGCACTACGGTATCAGATGGTATGTATTACGAAGTAACCTTCAATGGTGATAAGAACGAATACTATCTAGATGCTTATAAGAAATGGCAAAATGTTTGCTATAAATAGAATACGCATTTATTTTAAGGAGAATAAAAAATTATGAAAAAGATGTTTGCAATTGTGATGACTTTTTGTTTCCTTGCTCTAGGCGCAACTGTTTCTAGTGCTGAAGTCAATTATGGCATGTATCTTACACCAAAGATTACATATTCTTTCTACACTGGTGATTATATCAAAAATGATGCATTTAATGGTTCAACCAAATCTGGCACTGGCTCTTTTGGTGGCGGATTGTCACTAGGATATGATTTCTATGAATTTTATGATATTCCTGTGCGTGTAGAACTTGAATACCTGATGCGTTCTGATGCCCAGTTTGATGTACAGGGCGAAACAATGAAGGCTCAAGCACCTAAAACCTTTTTTGCTAATGCCTTTCTTGATTACCAGAACAGCTCTAATCTAACTCCATATGTAACTGCTGGTGCTGGTCTTGGTTTTATTGAAAATCAAACTCGTTTTGCATGGAATGTAGGTACTGGCGTTCGTTTTGAAGTCACAGATAATGTTGACCTTGACCTTTCCGTCAAGTATGTTGACTATGGACGCTATGAACTGGATGATTTTGATGCAAATCTAACAGCTATTGATACGTCACTAGGCGTGTCTTATACGTTCTAAAAACACAACACGTAAGTAAATGCGTCTGGGCCCCAGATTGACCTCTGTGGGCCCATTTTTGTTTTTATGAGCTAGTAGTCGTCTTTGACGTTTTTAGGGGCTTAAAACCAGCTAGAAAAACGAAAAATTTTTCTTGACAGTCCAGACAATATTGGATATAGTGTTTTTATTCAAAAAGGAGTGATAGACGTATGAACATTTTCCAAAAGTTGAATATTATCTTAGATACCAAAAATCATCGCTATAATCCAGCAGTTGATAAGATTCTGCTAATGAACTAAAAAGGCGCTTTGACGCTGGTGAATACATCACACAGCTGTTTATCCCATATGATTGTCTTGAAGAACATCCAAATTTTATTAAGACATACACACAGTTTGGTGTTGAGATTCTAAGTGGTGATGACTAATATTTTTATTAAGGAGTTATAGTATCAATGAAAATTCGTGCTGGATTTGTATCAAACAGTTCCTCAAGTAGCTTTGTTTGTCATGTTTGTGGTGATGAAGTTTCTGGTGTTGAAATTGAATTTGCTTGGTACGAGCTTGGTATCTGTGAAAATGGACACCATTTTCACAAGTGTGAAGCTGTAAACAAAGATAAGCCATATACATTTACATATAATAACGAAGAATACACATACGACAATTTTGAAGATGCTTATCAGTATGACCTTGGAGAAATTCCGAGTTTTTACTGTCCTATTTGCAATATGAAAGAAGTTTCATATAGTGATGCTGTAGCATATCTGTTAAAGCAGAAAAATTACACGTCACTAAAAGAAGTTAAGAACGAAATTTTACAGAACTATAGTTCATATAAGGAACTAGAAAAAGACCTTACTGGTATCAAAAGATATGATATCATTGTGTCTTAAAACATAACGTATAAATAGAAAGCCTTTGGTGGAATATTCCACCATTTTTTGGGGCAATGACGTAATTGGAAGCGTAGCAGTCTCCAAAACTGCCAGTTGAGGTTCAAATCCTTGTTGCCCTGCCAAAATTTTTTCAAAAAGTGTTGACAAGCAGAACGGTTTTTGTTATTCTGTCTTTGTCAGTGAGGAAAAGTGTTCTGCTGTGGTGAAATTGGTAAACACGCCTCGCACAAGAGGTGCGATGGTAAGCTGCCATCGCTTAAAGGTTCAAATCCTTTCGGCAGAACCAAAAAAATTTTAAAAAAACTCTTGTGACAGTAAGAAGTGAGTTTGATATATTCTTCTTAACGAAAGAGAGAAAAGGAGAGAAAAAAAAGAAAACAGAAAGAAGTACGAGCTGAAAATCATTATTGATACTGAAAATGCGGATTTTCTGGCTAAAACCTTGACTAATTACTGTCATGATTGTTTCAACAAAGATAATCCTTGCCTTATCTGTGATAATACTGACGAACATTCTTACTTCAAATGCCCGCTTGGGGAAATTAGTTGCTATGATGTAAAACCTGAAGATTGGAAAAAAGTTCTGAAACCTCTTGACAAGAGGTGCTAAATAGAGTTACATTTCTCTTATAAAGACGCACACAGCAAAATTTGCAATAAATGGTTGATAATTGCTAAAAGTGTAGATATACACTATGCGTCTTGTATAAATAAGCCCGGATGGCGGAATAGGCATACGCGGCAGTCTCAAAAACTGCTGGAGTTTTTACTCCGTGTGGGTTCAAGCCCCACTCTGGGCACCAAAAACTGAAAATTTCCGAGTATGGTGGAATAGGAAGACACAAGGGCCTTAAAAGCCCTCGGCTTAGAGCCGTGTGGGTTCGACCCCCACTACTCGGACGCCTAGCATGTTAGCTGCCTTTTCGTGGCGCTAGGTATAAGTAGGAAAATTTTCCGAAACTAAACGCTAATAAATAGTTGACAAAGATTTAAGTTTTTGATATATTATTCTTAACGAAAGGAAATAAAATAAAAAAGATTGCTATCCTGATAATTGTAGCTACCATGTTTGCTATTGGTGGCTGTACCGATAATCGTATTACACGAAAATTCGGCGGAACCACTGAAATTCAGCTTGAACGTGGGCAGAAACTTGTCAATGTTGTGTTCTACCATGATAATCTGTGGTATCTTACACGAAAAATGAACGCAAATGACGTTGCTGAATGCTACAAATTTCAGGAAAAATCTTCTTTTGGTATTTTTGAAGGAACGGTAAATATTTGCGAACAAAAGTAGTTCGTAAATAATACGGATGGTTGTAGCAGAATTGGTATTGCACCAGTCTTGAAAACTGGCGAGGCTCACAGTCTCATGGGGGTTCGAGTCCCTCACCATCCGCCAAAAATTATAATGGTGTTCCTAGTTTAATGGTTAAAACATTTGATTGTGGCTCAAACAATATCCGTTCAATTCGGATGGAACACCCCAAACTTATTATCGTTTTTAACGAAAAAGGAAAATTTATGACTTCTGTGTTTATCTTGGAATATTATCCATCTTATAGAGCGCCAGTTATTGCAGGTGTATCTCAGGATTATGACACTCTTAAAGAAGTAGCAGAAAAAATTATGAAAAACACTGGTGATGGTGGATTTATTATTCTGGAGTATGAACCTTCTAATTCTGCGGAAGATATTTATTCCTCTTTATCAAATAACTCGTTTAACGGTATAAAAGTTAAACACATGTATCGGCACACACTAGGCGAACACGGCTATTTTTGGAATCCTGTTTGCTAGTAATTACGTTGGGGCATAGCCAAGTGGTTTAAGGCATCTGTCTTTGACACAGATATGCGAAGGTTCGAGCCCTTCTGCCCCAGCCAAAAAACACTTGACATATACTACTAAATATGTTATCTTCTTTTTGATGAGTGTAAGCACGTTCACATATGACCCTATAGCTCAACAGTAGAGCAGTAAACTTTTAATTTACTGACCCAAGGGCAGCACTTGGTGGGGTCACCAAATTTTTATACACAATAATCATATTCTTGATGTTCAAGAACTAGTTTAAAATTGAATCCAAGCTTTTTATATTCAGTAACTTTATCTTCCATATTTTTCTTATTGTATGTATAGTTAGATTTTATTTCAACTAACGTGTTGGATTCAGGAAGATAGAAATCTGGAACAGCAACCCGCCATGTATTAGCTTGTGAATCTTCATATTTGATACGAATTTTTTCATATTCATAAAGAATTTTATTTTTATCTAGTTCTTTCATATAATCAAGTTCGTATGAAGAACGATAATAAAACTGTTGCTTATTCCAAGAAGTATGATAACCGTGTTTGAATTTAGGATTTGAAGGTGGTAAATTTTTTCCCAATAAATATGGTAATTTATTAGATTCTTTTAAAGAACGCTTTTCAATTTTAAAAAATTTAAATAATAAATCTATTGTTCTTGTTGATTGAATATCATGTAATTTCATTATAGTTTCAAATGATTTTTTCTCTGAATGATATAAGTCAAATAGATATTTTTGAACTTTTTTATATTCTAAATAAACATCTTTGGTTCCTATAGTAGATATATCAAAGCCAAGCTTTTTTAAATTTATTGGATTTTTTAAAAAAAAAAGGGATTTACATATTTCTGAACTTTGACATATTTCTTGACCGCAGATTTTACATTTTATAGGTTTTTTAATTTTAGTTAGTTTCTTAGAAACTTTTAGATTTATCTCTAATCTCTTATTTTTAGTTGAAAAAGAATGTGAACACTTAGATGAACAAAAACGACCAGAGCCGAAAGAACCGTCATGTTCTTTCTGACAATTTTCACAAAGTTTGGTTGACATTTATAGTTTCTTTTTATAAATTGATATAATAGTATTTATAAAATTTGTTTACTTTATTCTTTAACCAGTTAATGAAAATTCGATTCTCGGCAGCCACACCAGTTTGAAAAAAAATTAAAAACCTCTTGACAAGTAGAACAGTTTTTGATAAATTGTTCTTAACGAAAGAGAGAAAAGGAGAGACAAAATGGAATACGTAATCGAATGGCGCGAATATAACTACTCCACTCGCGAATATGAATACTTTGAAAAGAATTTCAAATCCTGTTCGGCAATGGTTAAGTTTCTTCAGAAAATCGAAGAAAAGCCGAATGTTGATATCAGCAAAAACACCAAAATGATGCTTTTTCACAATAATATCGAATGGTTTTAAAAAAACATGGTGTTGAGGCAACTATTGGTTGGTTGCAGCAGACTGTAAATCTGTTCCCGCAAGGGCGTTGATTGTTCGATTCAATCCAGCACCACCAGCTTTCCCGTGTAGCTCAATTGGTTAGAGCAGGCGCCTTATAAGCGCCAGATGTGGGTTCAAAGCCCAACGCGGGAACCATAAGTACGCTTGCCAAAGTTGTAAAGCTTACCTTTTCGTGGTGACAAGCATAAGTAAAGGATTCTTGACAAACTCATTTACGAGACAGAACCAATTATCTTTGAAACTAAAATGCTTTACTAATTTTGTCTGGATATAGTGTAACTTGGTAGCACCTGTGCCCTGGGAGCATGTAGTTTCAGTTCAAATCTGAATATCCAGACCAGTTTCCCATTATAGCTCAATTGGTCAGAGCAGGCGCTTGATAAGCGCAAGGTCGAAGGTTCAAATTCTTCTAGTGGGCCCAAAATAGTATTACTTGCCACAATAGCTCAGTTGGTAGAGCGTGGGACTGAAAATCCCAGCCTGCAATCGTTCAATTCGATTTTGTGGCACCAAATTTTATGAATAAAATCTCATTATAGTTTAATAGGTAAAACGCCAAATGCTATAAATCCTAGGAAGCGAGAAATGAAGGTTCAAATCCTTCTAATGAGATTACGCGGCTATGATGTAATGGCAGCATGATGTCCTTCCAAGTCATTCGTGTCGGTTCAAATCCGATTAGTCGCTCCAAGGTGGTATAGCCAAAATGGTAAGGCAGCGCGCTGCCTGTAAGGCAGTTAATTTTCCGTTCAAATCGGAATACCACCTCCAAAACGGATAGATGGTTGAAGAAATTGCTTTCTTCCGAAGGTTCAAATCCTTCTCTATCCGCCAAAAAGATACTGACAAGAAAAACGAATTTTGGTATATTCTTCTTAACGAAAGAGAGGAATACGGATATGCCGGATTAGCTCAATTGGTAGAGCAGTTGTTTCGTAAGCAACGTGTTAGAAGTTCGATTCTTCTATTCGGCTCCAAAAAGACTTGACAAATTTTCAACTTTGGTATAAATATAGATTATCAAAGAACGCCGGATTAGCTCAATTGGTAGAACACCGGACTTGTAATCCGGGTGTTAAGGGTTCAAGCCCCTTATCCGGCTCCAAAATGGTTATAAAATGAATATATGTAAACAATGTGGAAACGAATTTAAACCTTCTAAAAATACAACAGGTAATTTTTGTTCACAAGATTGTGAAGTTAAATATAGATTTGCAAAAAAGCACGTTCAATATGAATCAGGTAAACTAACTAATATCAAAACAATAAAAAATCATTTTATATCTTGTAATGAATACAAATGTGCAATTTGTGGATTAACAAGCTGGAACAATAAAGATATTGTTCTTATATTAGACCATATAGACGGAAATCCAGATAATAATAATCCTTCTAATTTAAGATTAGTTTGTCCTAATTGTGATTCTCAATTGCCTACTTTTAAAAGCAAAAATAAAGGTAATGGGAGAGCATATAGAAGACTAAGATATAAAGAAGGAAAAAGCTATTAAAAATGGAGTTTAATAATGGATTGTGCAACTAATAAGACCTATACTGTGCAAATCGGTTTTATGTCTGAAATGGAAAACGAATTGCTGGATATGGTAAAGGAAAGTTGCGGAATCACGATTGAAAAAACGCACAATGCTCCCATTGATAAAAGGGATGTAACTGATGCGCAATATCTCATTTCAGGCACCGAAGAAGATGTAAAAGAATTTTTGAAGGTGTATGGTTTTTCTGACTACTATGGTGTTGACAATTTTGTCGTAAACCATTAAAATATGCCCGAATGGCGGAACTGGAATACGCACTAGTCTTAGAAACTAGTGCCGAAAGGCTTGGGAGTTCAAATCTCCCTTCGGGCACCAGAAAGAAAAATAAAATTATAAAAGACGCATACAGCAAAATATAAATTAAATACATATGATGGTTTGTATATCAGGTGTTATACCGTGCGTCTTGTCTTATAAATTATAAAGACACATACAGCAAATTATATTAAGGATTATTGATTATGAAAACAATAACTATTGTGTCTTGTAAAAACAAAAACTATGGAGGCTCAACATATGTCTAATAAGCTGTTTGATGCAATGGAAAGTGTGGCATACACTGAAAATGGTGCTTTGACTTATAGTACATCACTTAATCACAATCTGGATTTTTTTGCACTCGCTAGTGCTAAACGTGATGACGTGGATGATGCTGTAAAGCTTTTTGTCAAAGCATATGACGAAAATCCTTTGCTTGCAATCAAAAACCTGTTCTATCTGCGTGATATTCGCAACGGACAAGGTGAACGCGCTGTGTTTCGTGCATGTATGCAGCACATGGCGAACAATGAAAAGATGACTGATGTTCTGGTAAAGTGCATTCGCCATATTCCTGAGTATGGTTCATGGAAAGACGTTTTTGCACTGTACACGCCTTTTTCTAACGATAAGGTATCCAAAGAAATTTGTCGTGTTACCAAGGAACAGCTGGATGCTGATATCAAAAATGCCATTGAAGACAAGCCAATTTCTTTGTGTGCCAAGTGGTTTCCTTTAGCAAATAACACAAAGAATCCTCAAAAGAAGAGTGTGGCTAAGTCTCTGTGCGCAAGCATTTTTGTTTCAAATGTCGAATGCCGCAAGATAATTTCAAGTCTTCGCCGTGCCCTAAACATTTGTGAACAGCATATGTCAGCAAATAAGTGGGCTAGTATCGACTATTCTAAGTTGCCTTCAAAAGCGGGCATGATTCATCGTGGTGCTTTTCTAAAACATGATAAAGAACGCTATGAACAATTTCTTGATGATGTCAGTCAAGGGAAGAAACGTATCAATGCAAGTACGATTTACCCTTATGAAATCGTAAAGAAATATGTGAACGATTGCGTGTATGAATGTTGCTATGAAGGAAGCCCACAAACAATTGAAAAGGATGAAACTCTAGAACAGCTTTGGCGTAATCTTCCAGATTATTGCGATGGTAAAAATGCCATTTGTGTGGTAGATGTCAGTGGTTCAATGCTGAATCCCATGCTTAGACCAATGTGTACAGCTGTCTCACTTGGCATTTATTTTGCAGAACGTAACAATTCTGCATTCAAAGGCAAGTATATCACGTTTTCTGAATCTCCAGCTATTCAGAGTATTGATAAAGATGCATCACTGCTTGACAATGTGAAGAAAGTTATGCATTCTAACTGGGGCATGAACACGGGCATTCTACGTGTGTTTGATTTGATTCTTGATTCTGCCGTTTCAGCAGACTTGAAGCAATCAGATATGCCCGAAACAGTGTATATCATTTCTGATATGGAGTTTGACGAAGCGTGTGACATTAAAAAGACCACTTTTGTAAACATTAAAACCAAGTATAAAAAAGCTGGTTATAAGTGTCCTCAATTGGTCTTTTGGAATGTTGCATCACGAAACGACAATGTTCCTGTTCGCAAACACACGTCAGGCACAACGCTGGTTTCTGGTCTAAGTCCAATTGTTTTCAAATATGCTGTTGAAGGAAAAAATCCTGAAGAGTTTATGATGGAAGTTCTTTCTTCAACTCGGTATGAACGCCTAAATATGTGTGTATAAATATACACACAAACGTTCCAAGGTAGCCTATTTGGTAAGGCAGCTGACTGTTAATCAGCCCTACGCAGGTTCATGTCCTGTCCTTGGAGCCAAAATAAAGGAGTGGTAGTTAAGTTGGTCATAACGCCAGCTTGTCAAGCTGGATAGCGAGGGTTCAAGCCCCTTTCACTCCGCCAAAATTATGTCTCTATAGTCTAATGGTTAGGACACAAGATTTTCAATCTTGGAATGTGAGTTCAATCCTCACTAGAGACGCCAATATCATTGTGGGATAGAGTAAGTGGTAAACTCAGTAGTCTCATAAGCTACGCATAAGGGTTCATGCCCCTTTCCCGCAACCATATGGGCCCATAACTCAAATGGGAGAGTGCTTGCCTTGCACGCAAGACGTTGACAGTTCAAATCTGTCTGGGTCCACCAAATTTTATTCGCCATTAGCTCAATTGGATAGAGCAAGAGGTTTCTACCCTCTAGGTTGCGTGTTCGATTCATGCATGGCGAGCCAAAAAACGATTTAGCCGCTATTCATTGTTGCCGTTAGTCGTTAAAAAACGAATGATTTCAACAAAGTATAGCTTTTTTCATTTTAGGGCACTTTTCTGCTTGACAGAAAGTGCCTTTTTGTTTATTCTGTCTTTGTCAGTGAGTGAAAGAACAAAGGAGAAAAAATGATTATTTGTGAAGGAAAGTATGGCGAAGCAAAGATTGCGGCTGATTTTGTTGAATCTTCTGCAATGAAACAGATTAACGAATTGCTGAATACGCCCGTAGCTGAAAACGCGCATATCCGTATCATGCCTGACGTACACGCTGGCGCTGGCTGCGTTATTGGTACGTCTATGATTATCACAAATAAGATTGTGCCTAATCTGGTAGGCGTTGATATTGGCTGCGGCGTGTTTTCACAGCGTTTTGATACTGATGGTCGTGAAATTGATTTTGCGGAACTGGACAACACCATCCGCAACAATGTACCTCACGGCTTTGGCATCCACGAAACGTCTGCATTTGATAAGTGCGAAGCGTCTATGTTCTCACAGTCTTCTGTGAATGACTGTATTAACGCTATCAAGGCGCCTATTGATAAGGAACGTGCGTTTAAATCTGTTGGTTCGTTAGGTGGCGGAAACCACTTTATCGAAGTAAACAAGTGTGAAAATGGTGATTATATGTTAAACATCCATTCTGGCTCTCGTCATATGGGTGTTGAAGTAGCCAATTACTATCAGACAAAAGCTGTAGAACATTGTGCCAATATGGGCTATGCTGTCCCTAAAGAATTGGCATTTTTGGAAGGTGAATTGTTTGATGATTATATGCATGACATGGCATTAGTCCAGATGTATGCAAATATGAATCGAATTATGATTTCTGACCTGATTTATTATAACATGTTGCGCAAAGATAGTCGCGTTACTTTGAAGAACGGTTTTTCAACTGTGCATAACTATATCGACAAAAAGTCGTGTACGTATGCCAAAAACAAGACTGATGGCTTTATTCTGCGAAAAGGTGCTGTAGCAGCATACGAAGGTCAGATGTTAGTGATTCCCATTAACATGAAAGACGGAACCTTGCTGTGTCGCGGCAAGGGAAACGCCGAATGGAACTGGACTGCTCCCCACGGCGCTGGGCGTCTGTACTCCCGTGGCGCGGCAAAATCTGAATTGAGCATGGAAGACTTCAAAAACGACATGAAAGGCATTTACACCTCATGTGTCAAAGAATCGACACTGGATGAATGCCCTCGTGCGTACAAGGGGATTGATTCCATTTTGCAGAATATCGAACCGATGGCGGAAGTGGTAGAAATTTTGAAGCCTGTTTATAATTTTAAGGCATAAAATGCTTGACAGTGAGCGTACTTTCATGTACGCTCTTTTTGTAACGAGAAAAGAAGGAGTTCCAAAATGATTACCGTGTTTGTTCCGATTACGAAGTGCAAAAACTGCCCCCATTCCGTTTGGTATTCTGCTGAAGGTTCTAGATTCAAGCGTTCTGGCTCTGGAAGATATACGCACGTTATGAATCGCAGTCTTATGTGTGATTATAACAAAATGACTGTTGACCCTGAACGCATCCATAAATCTTGCCCGTTTATTGCGAACGTTCACAAAGAAGAGGAATAAAAATGACTTCCGGCATTTTGAAGCTGGCTCTTGAAGAAGCTGAAAGCAGCACGTACCGTTTTCGTGTTGGTGCTGTTGTGTTCAAAGGCTCTAGAATCCTTGCATCTGGGCATAATGGCATCCGTTCTTCAAGGATTCATCCGTTGCACAAAAATTACAACAATGCGCTTCATGCCGAACAAGATGCAATTCTTAATGTCAAAGACTGGTCTACGTTAAAAGGCTGTTCCATTCTGGTAGTAAAAGTCTCAAAAACCAAAGGGACAATATCAATGGCGAAGCCGTGCCCCATGTGCCAACAGCTGTTACGTCATGTTGGTATTAAAACCATGTATTTTTCAAATGAAAATGGTGAAATAATCAGCGAAAAGCTGTAAGAGGGAAATATGCAAAATAAAGCATTCTCGCATGATTTTAACAAAAACATGAGTGCTGATACATGTAAGAGAGAAAAAGCCCACAGGAGCCAGTACGGGCCTCCTCAGACGCGTTCTTTTTAACTCCACAAGGGCTTATCGTTTTAAAAGCTATCAATCCTGAAAAAGAACTTCAAAAATTTCTAGAAAGTGTGCCCGAATAGATATGCTTGACTTTAAAGTATATAAAGCAAAACTTGGAAGAAGAATTGTGTTTTTCAGCCCTATAAAGAATAACACACTGCATGGTGTATCTTTATGGATGAATTTTAACAAGCCATATGGCAGTGTGTGGTCACAAAATAATGACGAAGAATTTATTTGTACTTATTTTGGATTGTTTAGGCACACATATTTAAAGAATGATATTTATTATAAAACATATGGATTTACATGTTTTGTTTTTGGCATCCATTTTATTACATGTAAGCGTTTAATAAGCTAAACTGTATTTTTGTATAAATATATACAAAATAATTATTGGAGTATATATTATTATGGCGCTAAAACAAGTAAAAGTACAAAAAACACCTAAAAGTAATAATACTAAAGCTTTACCAGTGATTTTAAATATGGATGTAGGCGATAATTCTGAAAAAGAACATGCCGCAATGTTAGAAACATTAGCATCTGGCTTACAACCAATTGATACTATTAAACGCGTTAATGTTTTTAAAAAATTAGGTTTGCCAAAAGAGAACATTATTGCATTGCTTGAACAGTATAAACATAATATTGGAAAGTTTTTAGAAGACACAGGAATGATTCCAACAAACACAGGAATCATGTATAATAAATTTCAGTATGGTGCTGCACTAAAAGACGCAGTTTTAGCATTTGGAAAATCATTTAATTTAGAAGAAGATGTAATTAAGGAAATACTTAAAAATGCTTCTAAAAATGGCATTTACGGCATGTTGAAATACATTCAAGAATCTGTACCTACAGAATCAAAATTAACAATTAATGTTAAAACAACAACAGCTTTAAAAGTTGGTCAATACACTTCTATTGGAGCAATTACATTTACTGGTGATGTTTTAGAAGATGACCCAGTAACAGTAAAAGTTACTCCAACAAATTGCACGTTTAAAGGATTAAAATCAGGTGCAGACGCAGAACACAGTTCTGCATACACATTATCAAATCAAAAAACACTTGAAGCAATCAATTCAGAATTTGCTGCTCTTCAGGTCAAAGCTACAGCTACAACTGGTGTAAAGCTATCAGTAACTATTGATGAAGGAGAACCAGTAGATTTTGAATTTACTAACGTTTCTCCAGCTGCTGCATAATCGTTCATAAAATATCATAAATCCTTGCGCTTTCTGCTTGACAGGAAGCGCATTTTTGTTTACTATAATTTGTATATCAAAAATAGGAGAAATTATGGCAAATTCACTAGCTGAAAAGATTCTAAAATCCTCAAACGTAAAATTAGCCAGTATCTATAGTGATTCAGAAATCATTAACGCTTCATCAGAGTTTGCTCCAACGTCTGTACCTATGTTGAACGTGGCACTATCAGGAAAGTGGAATGGTGGTGTATCGTCAGGAATCACGATTCTTGCCGGCCCATCACGTATGGGAAAAACGTTTATCGGACTGATTTTTGTCAAGGCATATCTTGACAAATATCCTGATTCTGTTTGTGTGTTTATGGATTCAGAACTTGGAGCTGGTAAAGCATACTTTGAGCGTCTGAATATTGATACATCACGCATTATTCATATTCCACTAAAAAATATCGAAGAAGCGAAGTTTGCTATTACTGGTATCTATAAGGATTTGGAACGTGGTGACAAAGTAATCACGTTCTTTGATTCCATCGGCAACATTGCCTCAAAAAAGGAAATGGATGATGCTATTGATGGAAAATCTGTACAGGATATGTCACGTGCAAAGCAATTGAAAAGCTTTTTCAGAATTATCACGCCTTATGTGAATCTGCTAAACGTTCCTTTTATCGCTGTAAACCATACCTATCAAACTACGGACTTTTTTCCGCAGCAAGTTATGGGCGGCGGTACTGGGCCCATGTACACTGCTAATAACGTGTTGTTTATGAGCAAGTCAAAAGATAAAGATGGAAAGGAAATAACAGGATTTGACTTTAAGCTGAAAGTAGAAAAGTCTCGTTTCATTCGCGAAGGCAGTGTGTTTACTATGAATGTCAGCTTTGAAAACGGCATTGACAAATATTCTGACCTATTTGATTTTGCTCTTGAAACAGGTTTTATCATTTCACCAACAAAGGGATTTTATCAAAAGGCAGAAAAATATGGTGATGTACGAAAGTACCGCCGTTCTGATTTTGAACGAAATGATGAAATTTGGAAGCAACTTGTAGAAGACGACGAATTTATCAATGCGTATGAACGAAAATATGCACTGATTTAAAAACACTTGAGGGCACAATGCATTGTGCCCTTTTTGGAGTAAGAACTATGCAAAATACATGGTCAGACAATATTATTGGTCAGTTTGACCCATTAATTGTAGAAGCTGAAGATGATATATACGGTGTTGTGACAGAATTGCGTTTTGATTACAACGCACTTCCAAAGGTAAAAATGAGTATCACAGCACACTTGTATTCTGAAAAAAATATTCAACTTTCTGACGAAGAAACAAAAAAATATCTTGACATTGTTAAGGAAAAAGTTAAAAATTATGTTTTAAATGAAATTTCAATCGTATGTCAGGAGATGAAACGTAATGCCAGCTATTGAAGAAAGTTTGATTCTAAAAGCTCTCATTAATAATAATGATTACTTTTTACTTTGTATGCCAAGAATCGAAGTCAAATTGTTTTCAGAAAAGCCAACACGATTCATTTTTAAATGCATACAATTATACTATGAAAAGTACAACAAACAGCCCACTCCAGCTGTTTTAGACTTGTTTGCAGAAAAAGTTACCGGCGTAACAGAAGACCAGCACAAAACAATCATTGAAATCTGCGAATATATCAAAAAGCCCGAAGAAATCAATTTTGACTGGATACGTGATAAAACCTTAGAGTGGATACGAGAACGCCGTTTTTATGAAGCACTGATAGAAGGTGCTGAAAAATTTGATAAAGGCGAGCTTGATACTACGTTATCTGAAAAGCTGGATGCTGCATTATCAGTTACTTTTGATAATACAATTGGCATGGAATTTGCAGATGCGGAATCACGTTGGGAAAAATATACATCTATAGAAGAGCATATTCCGTTTGACCTTGAAATCTTCAACACCATTACAAACGGCGGCGTATGTCGCGGAACACTAAACGTCTTTATGAGTACAGATACCGGCGGCTTCAAATCTGGTACTATGTGTCATATTGCAGCAGGTGCGTTACGTGCTGGTAAAAATGTCTTGTATATTTCTTTTGAAATGGCAGAAGACAAAATCATGGAACGTATTGACGCAAATATGCTTGACATTGAAATCGAAAATCTTGTAAAATTAGGAAAAGACGCTTTCTTGGATAGAGTAGCAAAGCTTGTTCAAAAGGGGCAAGGCAGATGCATTGCAAAGCAGTTTCCAACGTCACAGTGCCATGTTGGTCATATTCGATATTTGCTAAAAGAGTTGAAGCAGAAACGTTCTTTTGTTCCTGATTTGATTTGTCTTGACTATCTCAATATTATGGCATCTTCGCGTCTTAAAGCTGGCGAAGCAGGAAACTCATATGGATATATTAAGGCAATTTCAGAAGAGGTGCGCGGATTAGCAATCGAAATGAATGTTCCTATTTTTAGTGCAACACAATCAAATCGTGGTGGTTCTGGTAACGAAGAACTATCTGTGACAGATATTTCAGAAAGCTATGGTCTAGTTTTTGGTTGTGATATCCTAATCGGTATCATTACCACACCAGAATTTGATGCGCAAAATAAAATCTGTTTCAAGCAGCTAAAAAATAGATATCGTGATATCAATATGAATAATAAATTTTTACTTGGTGTGAATAAGTCAAAGATGAAACTATATGACTTGTCAACATATACGGCTAATCCTGATGCTGATGGCAAAGCTGAATTAGAAAGTGAAGCGGATGAATTTACATCATCTGTCCTAAAAATCAAACGAAAAAAGATTTCACTATAAAACACAAAGGTACTAGTGGTTTTCCACTGGTGCCTTTTCTTATAAATAATAAAGAATATTATATATTTTAAGGATGGATAAAATAATGTTATCATTTGTAGAGTTTCTTACAGAAAAGATAAATTTCAAACGTGGTCGTGACCAAGACTACACTGTACATCCTAATTCTGTTTTGTTTTTTAGTGAAGAAGATGTAAAACAATACGTAGAAAATGGAAATACACACGGCGTGCAAAGCCATGCTATCAAACACTTATCAGAATTTCATCCTGATATGGTAAAACAGGAAGTTGGTGTAGCACGTGGTTTACTTCAAGATTTCATAAAATCAAACAAACTCCCTTTCTGCGCATTATATGTAAAAGGTCAAGGATTCAAACAGTTTGACCCACTAATGGCTGTTACACAAGCTTGTGATGGTGCTATCCTAAACACAATGGATATGATAAACGACAAATATCAAAGCAAAAAGAAGCTTGCACCTATTGAAAATACATTGTATAACAAAGTTATTAGGAAATTAGAAAAGGCATACACCAAAGAAATTGAGTTTAGAATAAACAATGCTACTGATTTGGATGCTCTTAAATCAGTAGAAGACGTTCTTCATGCTATAGAAAGTTCTAGATTCATAAAGTTTGATGGCTATGCAAAAGTAGCACAAACGTATTACCTAGATTTCTTGACAAATTCTGTTGTTATCTGTACACCTGACTTTGTTCGCACACTTTATGTGTACAATCATCCAGCGCAAGGCTACAAACAAGTTATTATGAATTTTATGAAAAAAATGAGAAACGTACAGTATGATTCTGTATTTGTAGCCCAAGCTTTTAGGAGTTTAAAGTAAAATGCTAGGATTTATCGAGTTTTTAATAGAAAAAGAAGATAATAATTTATTGCAAGAGGTGCTTAAACGTCTTAAAATATTAGGTTATGAAGCCGCTATAGCACCAAAAAAAGCAAATACTATCATAGTAAGAATTGATAGAGCGTCATCATCATCTAGAATTGCAGAACTAAAGAAAATAGAAACTGCATTCAAAGTATCATATAAAAACACTGTTTATAAGGAAAAATTCTCAGGTAGTTCTGTTGGTGCTACCAAAATAAACAATATCACTGTTTTTGTAAAGCCCTCAAAACGTGATACAACACACTACGAAGCAGAAGAAATTGTTTCGTTGAACAAACAATTTGAAAAAATAAAAGAAGAAACAGGATTTGACTATATTCCGTTCAAAGTAAAAAACAAAATATACAACGTTGTGAAATGTGTAAACACGCCCGGAACACCAAAATCAGACTTCCATCTTATTGATACAGACGGAAATGAATGTATATGGATATCACATAAAGCAGGCTCTGGTGCAAAAGACTTTCAACAATGGGGCGGAGTTTCAAGTAAAGAAGCTGAAATATATAATCATAAAGAAACGCAAGAGTTCATACAGAACATGCATGATATGTTTCCAGATGGTATAATGCCAAATAAAACAACAATAATGAAAAAAATCAAAAGTAAAATACTGCGCCTAAAATCAGTATATGGAAAAGAATATATTCCAAACGGCAAACTCGGCAGACAAAACGTTACGTTTGTACTGCAAGGAAACGTAAAAGTTGTTAAGGATGGTGAATATTACACGCTAAAAGCAACAAATACTCATATCAATGGTGACGATATCACAGGAGATTTTGAACCTGTTTTTATGAGTATTTACAAAGGTGATAGGAGCAATCTTGAAATCAAAGGTATGCGTGTTGGTATCCAGCCAATAGCGTCAAGAAAATACAATATTGAGATATAGGAAAACATATCATGTTATCATTTTTACAATATAGAGAAGCTAATCTTTTATTAGCAGAAGCAGAAGCCAATACACATAGCACGCACATAGAAGACTTGTGTATCATAGATAGAAAAAGAGGAATAGCAAAAGCACTTGGTGGAATATTGCATATCAAAAAACAATTTGGTGTTTCATCTTCTAAACAAACACCGTCTGTCACTATCAAAATTGACGGCGCGCCTGCAATTATTGCCGGATGGCTTGGTGGAAAATTCTTTGTTGGTTCAAAATCATTGTTCAATAAGGAACCAAAAATAAACTATACACCTGAAGACGTTGATAGAAATCATTCTGGTGGATTAGCTGAAAAGCTTAAACTAGCTCTTTATTATCTTCAGGATGTTATTCCACAAGGAAAAATCTATCAGGGAGATTTTTTGTTTGACAGCAATTCACGAGAAAGCAAATCCATAAATGGTGTTGATTCATGGATATGGCAGCCAAATACAATTCAATATTCTGTAGATAAAAATTCAGAATTAGGAAAGAAAATTGGTGCTGCTAAATTTGGAATCATATTTCACACTGAATATATGTCAAACGGTATTGATGTTTCGTCAATTCACCTTAAAGGCTTTGGAGTAAAAGAAGAAGACCTGAAAAAATCCAAAGACGTGTGGTTTATTGATGCATATCATCACGATTTAGGCGGTATTTCTTCTCTTTCTATGGAAGAAAACAGACGTTTAGCAGAACTTGAAAAAATTGTTACAACAAATCAATCAAATGTTGACTGGAATTATGATATCGAAACTCAAAAACAACTAATGATTTTCCTTAATACATACATACGTAACAATAAAGCACAGCCCTCTCCAGCTGTTAAAGCAGTAGAATATAAAAATTTTGTAATTGCAAAACGTCAAGATAGCATAGACAGTAAAAAATCAGAACGTGGAAAGGCAACAGAAGCAAAGAAATGGGAATCAGTAATAGAATATGCTCAAAAAACAAAAAGTTTGGAAGCATTATTCAAAATTCATAATGCATTGACAGATATGAAAATGATGATGATTGCAAAACTTGATTCCTTGAAAGCAATCAGGACATTCTTGGTAAAAACAAATGGAGATATTCAAGTTACTGGAAACGAAGGATTTGTTTTAACAAAAACAAGTGCATCTGGTGCAAAATTTGTTGATAGATATTCTTTTTCATTAGCTAATTTCTCTCCATTATTCAAAAAAGGATGGGCCCACTAATATGATATTAGCATTTGAAGAATATAAAGAGATAAATCAATTACTAGAAGCAACAAATAAAACAGCCATTGTGTCATTTGGTCGTATGAATCCGCCAACAATAGGGCACATGAAGTTAATGAAAAAACTTGTTGAATTAGGTAAACAACATAATGCACAGCCATTACTATTTCTTAGTCATTCACAAGATAAAAAGAAAAATCCTTTAACGTATGAAGATAAGTATAAGGTAGTATCACAATCAGCGCCAACAGGATTAAAAGTTGTCAAATCTGAAGCAAAAACAGTGTTTGATGTTCTTAAAGCAGCACAAAAATTAGGTGCAACAAAAATAATTATGGTAGCTGGTTCTGATAGAGTTACCGAATTTGAACGATTTGGTAAATATAAGGATGAAATCGGGATAACTGATTATGAAGTAGTATCAGCTGGAGAACGTGACCCAGATTCAGAAGGTGTTGAAGGCATGAGTGCAACAAAAATGCGTCAATTAGCCAAAGATGGAAAATATGAAGAGTTTAAACGTGGTTCCGTGTGCAATAATAATGAACAGCTTGCCAAATACCTTTATGATAAAACACGTGAAGGATTAGAAATAAAGTCTTAAATCTGATATAGCCCACCAGGGCCCCAGATTAGCTTCTGTGGGCCCAAACGTGTTTTTATGGATAATTAGTCGTCTTTTGAATTTTGGAGGCTCATATGCGCCAAAATCAACTTACGTGAAATTTTAAAAAGTTGCTTGACATTTTTCTCCTCTCAATGATGATGATTGCAAAACTTGATTCCGTGTGCAATAATAATGAACAGCTTGCCAAATACCTTATAGCTCACCAGGGCTCCAGATTAGCTTCTGTGGGCCCAAACGTGTTTTTATGGATAATTAGTCGTCTTTT
>ENA-OOSB01000163-OOSB01000163.1-human-gut-metagenome-genome-assembly--contig:-NODE-163-length-37188-cov-4.789513_pt1 | contig 37188 bp, 34 predicted proteins | sample MGYA00241173_ERZ501204 | MGnify/ENA primary metagenome ERZ501204 (study PRJEB25962, sample SAMEA1965384) | human gut metagenome | biome: human gut; feature: human-associated habitat; material: faeces...
AACCAGAGACACGAGGATTTTCAGTCCTCTGCTCTACCAACTGAGCTAACTGGGCAAGAGTTGCGGGAACAGGATTTGAACCTGTGACCTTCGGGTTATGAGCCCGACGAGCTTCCAGACTGCTCCATCCCGCGCTATTTATTTGCAAAAGCTATTATAGTCCTTCCTTCTGCAAATGTCAAATTTCTATGTCCCTGCCTTACATAATATACAGTTACAAGCACTTTTATTCCTGATTTTTGAAGAATTGTATCTGCATCATCTGAAGTCCTGTACAGTCCTCGTCAACCCAGAAAAAGTGTAGCACACTATTTATGGAAAGTCTACACCCGTCCCGCCAAAAAGATACTTGCCGCAATTCCTGCCAGCGTAGCAAACAATGCCCCCGGAAGCGTAAAGCCGGTCTTTCGTACTTTTACCGACATAAAATAAATTGACATGGTATAAAAAATGGTCTCGGTGCAGCTTAACATGACAGAGGCTGCCATTCCCACGAAGGAATCACACCCGGCTTCCTTGTATAAATCCACCAGCAGTCCGGTTGCCGCCGAGGAGGAAAACATTTTGACAATGGCAAGGGGGATAAGCTCGGAAGGGATTCCGATATGTTCCGTCCAGCCCATGTAGGTAGTAGAAATGAAGTCCAACAGCCCGGAGGCTCTTAGGATCCCGACTGCTACCATAAGCCCCACCAGCGTTGGCAGGATTCCAACTACTGTCTGTATGCCTTCTTTTGCGCCCATTAAAAAATCGTCATATACATTTTTCTTCATCAGAATGCCGAATCCTACGATGTAAAAGACCAGTATCGGAATCAGGGCATCTGACAGGAACATAAGAAAGCGCATCCTCATTCTCCTGCTAAGAGCTTCTTTTTCATTCTATGCAGACATGAGAACTATCATGCCTCTTTTTACTGCTTCCGCAGGCGCAGCCCCACGCCCTTGCGGGTTTCGATGTAATCCCTGCCGCTTAATTCACGCAGTTTCCGTCGTAAGTTGCTGGCATGGACTTTGATGGAATTTTCCACACAGTCCGGTGTATCTTCTGCAATTTCGTCTAACAGCGTGGTCTTTGTCACTGTCCGTCCGTTCCGCTGTATCAGGCATTTTAAAATAGCAGCTTCTGTTCTGGTAAGCTTCGTAGTCTGCCCGCCAATGGTCGCCAGCCGCTTCTCGATATCCAGCTTTATCTCTTCGTAATAGAAAAATCTTACTTTCTCTTTTTCTGCCGGAATCTTACTCAGACGTACTTCCACCCGGATGCGGAATTCCTGTATATCAAAGGGCTTTCTGATATAGTCGTCTGCCCGTTCTATGCATTTTTTACACCGTTCAAAAACAGAGCCGGTTTTCTCCGGCCGAATCAATAGCAGCGGCTTTGCCTGCACCAGGGCGAGGAAGGTATTCTCCCATATTGCTGCTACATCCTCTTTTCCGGCAAATTCCTTCTGCTCAAGGTCTAATACCACCATATCCACAATAACCTGCTGAAATAACTCCCCGGCATCTGTGAGGGAATCCGCCCGCACTGTAAAATAGCCTTTTTCGTCCAGTACCTGCTCCATGGCATCCCCCAATGCTTTATCCTGTTCGATGATTCCTATGGTATACATTAATCCGTTCTCCTTCGACTTACAATCCGACAGAAAATGACTGCCGTTGCTGTGCTGATAATGGTCGCTGCAAGTCCCGGTCCCACCACCGCAGCCGGATGCACCGAGCCATACTGACTGCGGTACGCCACAATGTTCATGGGAATCAGTTGCAGAGACGATATATTGATAATCAAAAAGGTACACATTTCCTTTGTGGCATTTCCGGAATACTTCTGTATGTTTTTTCCGGCTGCCTTAAGTCTGGCAATATGTAACTCCTGTAATTGCTGCATTGCCTTTAAGCCTGCCGGCGTTGCCGCCCAGCCAAGCCCTAACATATTGGCTATCATGTTGACTGCTATGTAATGATTGACAGGATGGTCATCGGGTATATCCGGGAAGAGAAATGTCAGCACCGGCCGCATTTTCTTTACTGCCGCTTTTACAATGCCGCTGCATTCCGCAATTTTCATCATTCCCATCCAGAACGCCATGACTCCTGTCATCGTAATGGCTAATGCCACTGCTTCTTTGGCAGAGTTTACTGCTGCCTCCGTCACTTCCGGCAGTGTTCCGTTGATTGCACCGTAGAGCACTCCCACAAGAATCATAAATCCCCACAGATAATTCATTTCGAACCTCTTTTTCTTTCCCGTTACTCTACTATATGCAGTTTCCCCGGAAGGAACTACTTTCTCTGGTGATTATAGCACACCCTCTTCTGCCATATCACGTTCTTTTGTCATATCGATACGATTTTTTTCATATTCTTTGTTGAACACTCTTCATCCGAGGCCATCTATGCTGCACAAATATATTTCTCCTTTTCTGATAACCATTTGCTTTGCTTTATCCTTATTTCTTCTAAGCGGGTGCAGCAAAAAACAGTCGGCTTCTGATTCCGGTTATATTGCGCCGGATTCCATTTCCTTTGAGGAATATACCAGTCTTTTATTCCAAAGCGAAGTAACCTCCGATACCCTGACCCTTCACTATACCTTAAGCCAGCCGGAAGTCTATGGCATTACCGATTATAAAATTGCTCTGCCGGATTATTCTGCCGATGCCAGAAAGCAATCTGCCTTAAATATCGAAAATATCTCCTGTGGGTTACAGTCCTATGACTATGAGGTACTGACCACCGAGCAGAAGCTGACTTATGATATTTTAAATGACTATGTCTCTTCTAACCGCAGTCAGTCGGACTATACCTATTACCCGGAAATCCTGCGTCCTTCCACGGGATTTCCTGCCCAGCTTCCGGTTCTGCTATCAGAATACCATTTCTATGACCGTAAAGATGTGGAGGATTATCTGACTCTGCTTTCACTGATCCCATCCTGCTTTGATTCTGTCTTAGATTATGAAACGAATAAAATCAATGAGGGACTTTTTCTTTCGGATACCCAGGCGGATACGCTGATTGCAGACTTAAATACCTTCTGTGATAACAGTTCTGAGCATTATCTGATTACTACCTTTCGTAATAAAGTAGCGGAACTTCCTGATTTAACAGCAGAGGAACAGGCTTCCTACTATATCGAAAATGAAGCTGCTTTTAGGGAATATGTTCTGCCAGCCTATGAAGCTTTGCGGGATTTTCTGGTGGAGCACAAGGGCAGTGGCAGCAACTCCGCCGGACTTTGCTATTTTCCGGATGGCTCAGACTATTATGCTGCTTTGGTTTATGATGCCACCGGCTCTTCCCATTCCATAGATGAACTTTTAGAAATGACGGAAAAGCAACGGAAATCCGACCTTCTTGCCATCAACGGGATTGCTGCCAGTCATCCCGGTATCTCTCTTACCACCGATGATTTTCCAATGAAGGATGCCACCCCGGAGGAGATGCTTACCTGTCTTTCTTCCGCTATTACAAAGGATTTCCTGCCGCCGGTCTCTACGGATTTTTCCGTCCGCTCCGTGGACTCTTGTATGCAGGATTCCATGGCTCCCGCCTTTTATCTGACGGCCCCTATCGATAACATTTCCCATAATGTCATCTATATCAATCCCCGCAGCCACTACGAAGGCTTCGAGCTTTTCACCACACTGGCGCACGAAGGATTCCCTGGACATCTCTATCAGACTACCACTACGTCTGCCTCCGGCTGTGCACCCATCCGGAGTATTCTCAACTATCCCGGCTATGTAGAGGGCTGGGCAACTTATGTGGAAATGCTCTCTTACTCTTATGCCGGTCTGCCGGAGGAAAAGGCTTCGCTCCTTATGCACAACCAGTCCGCTCTTTTGAGCCTCTATGCCACCGCAGATTTATCCATTCATGCAAAGGGCTGGACACTCAGTGACCTTAAGGACTTCTTAAGTGATTATGGCATCGACAATAAGGAAGCCGTCTCCGAAATCTACGACTATATCGTAGCGGAGCCGGCTCATTATCTCAAATATTATATTGGCTGCCTGGAATTCCTTCAGCTAAAGGACTACGCCAAAGAAACCTTCGGGGATTCCTATTCCGATAAACAGTTTCACCAGGCAGTGTTGTCCATCGGTCCTGCACCTTTTGATATTGTAAAAAAATATTTAAGGGACTACTACCGGCAGACTATTTAACTTCTACTTTAACAGTGCCTGATATACATCACGTTTACTGATGCCACGATCCTTTGCCACCTGCTTCATGGCTTCCTTCCGTTCCATGCCGGAAGCCTCATAATGTGCCATATGTTCCTCGACGGAAAGGCTCTCCCAGGCTTCTCTTGCTTCCTGTTCCTTTGTCTCAAATGTCTTTCCGGAAATAACTAAAACGTACTCTCCTTTTGGTTCATTGTCCTCATAAATCCTTATGACATCTTCGAATGTCGTTTTTGTCGCATTCTCATATCGCTTGGTCAACTCCTTGCAAACCGTTAATTCACGGTTTCCAAGAACCTCATAAAGCTCCTTTAAGGTCTTGAGAAGGTGGTGTGGAGCTTCGTATACTATCATGGTTCGGCTCTCCTGAGCCAGTTCCTCCAAGACTCTGGCACGCTCTTTTTTATCTCTTGGAAGAAATGCCTCAAAGGCAAATCGTCTGGTGGGAAGTCCAGACATGGTCAATGCAGTAATGCAGGCTGCCGGTCCCGGAAGGGATGTTACTTCGATGCCATTTTCATAACAGATACGGACCAGTTCTTCTCCCGGGTCAGAAATACCCGGTGTTCCGGCATCTGTTACCAGGGCAATATTTTTGCCTTCCTGCAATTTCTCTACCAGCTTGTATGCCTTTTCAATTTTGTTATATTCATGATAGCTGGTCATCGGTGTCTTAATCTCAAAATGATTTAAGAGCTTAATGGAATTTCTCGTATCCTCTGCCGCTATTAAATCTACTTCCTTTAAGGTACGCAATACCCGGAACGTGATGTCCTCTAAATTTCCAATGGGTGTTGCACACAGATACAGTTTTCCTGCCATAATCTATCCTCTTTTATTTAAGTGGTATTATATATCTTCTTACTCCGCTTTCTTCGCATCTTCATAAATGCGCGGCAACATCTGATAGAGTATGATGCCTGCTGCCACAATACCAATGGAAATAAACTGGGAAGTAGAAAGGAATCCCACGCTTCCGCGGTAATCACTTCTTAAAAATTCCACACCAAATCTTCCGATTCCATAGAACATTAAGTATAAGGATGCCACTCTGCCTTTTTTCGGCTTACGCTTTGCATAAGCAAGCAGCATCAGGCAAATCATGAAGTCTCCTGCAGATGAAATAAGCTGTGTTGGTATCAGCTTGACTCCATTTGGAGCATAGTCGGAATGAGTAAAGGTAATTCCAAACCAGCTGTCCGTTGCTTTTCCGTAACAACAGCCTGCAAAAAAGCATCCGATTCTTCCAAAGCCCTGTGCCAGTGCTACTGCCGGCATAACAAGGTCAAAGTATTCGATGAAAGATACCTTCTTTATCCTGCAATAAAGCCAGGATACTAAGATTCCTCCGATAATTCCTCCATATACTACATAACCGTTTTTAAAGTTCCAGAGAATGGATGGGTCTTTGATAATCTCCGGAATCTCTACAATATAATAAAGCAATCTGGTTCCCACCAGTCCGCCGATGATGGCACACCAGAAGATTCCATAAAGGATATCTCCGCTTTTTTCCATTTTCATCTTTTTTCCACGGTAATAACACATCGCATATGCGGCTAAAAATCCAAGTCCAATCATCAGTCCATACGTATGAAGTGTCAACGGTCCAATTGTTATCTCATTAAACATATGTCTTTCCTTTCTTTCATTACAAATCATAAATCTCATATATTTCATCGGTGTATACATTCGGTTCCTTGTATACAATCAGCGGCTTCTCCACCGTCATACGGGAACGCCCGCCTCTGCAGCCTTCGATAAGTACCATGTTCGGCTCCCGGTCTGCATATGGATATACCAGCCGCATCCGCTTTGGCTCGATGCGATGCTCATGCATACAGCAGATGATTTCTGTCAGACGAAACGGGCGGTGTACCATAAAAAAATGTCCCCCCGGCTTTAGTATTCTCGCACTCTCCCTCACAATATCCGTAAGATTGCACAATATTTCATGGCGGGCAATTGCCTTTGCTTCCTCCGGATTCGTAAGACCGTGCTGTCCTATCATATAAGGCGGATTTGTGGTTATAATATCAAAAGAAGATGCCCCAAAGATCTTCGAGGCATCTTTTATATCTCCTGTTACGATATCGATTTTATCCGTCAATCCATTTAACGCAACACTTCGTCTTGCCATGTCGGCACTGTCCGGCTGAATCTCAAGCCCGGTAAAATGCTCTCCGGGAGTCTTCGCCTCCAATAGGATGGGAATCACTCCCGTTCCGGTTCCAAGGTCTAACACTCTCTGTTTCGGCTTTACCTTTACAAAAGCACTTAAGAGTACCGCATCCATTCCAAAGCAGAACTGCTTCGTATCCTGAATGATACGATAACCCCTGCGATTCAGCTCGTCCACACGCTCATCCGGTTTTAATTGAATCTCATTACTTGACGTCATTAATCTTAGACTTTCCTCCCTTATCCTCTAAGGCTTCCAGCTCTTTCATCTCTTCCGGAGAAAGTTTGATATTGTCTCTGCGTCTTCTTGGCTTGAACTTCAGCTCTTTTACCTTATATTCCCGAAGTTCTTTCTCATCATTTACTTCGATTAAGACCTTCACCAGCTGACGCAATACGTTAATGCTCTGTACTTCACCTTTACATCCATCAATTGTGGTAACGGTATCACCCACATTCGGAAGATGGCTGTTTAAATATTCGTATGTTTCAGCCTCATTTTTCAGACAGCACATCAGTCTGCCACATACACCGGAAATCTTAGTCGGATTTAAGGACAGGTTCTGCTCCTTTGCCATCTTAATGGATACCGGAGCAAAATCAGCCAGATAGGATTTACAGCATAATTCTCTTCCGCAGATTCCAATTCCGCCTAAAATCTTGGTCTCGTCTCTCACTCCAATCTGGCGCAGCTCAATTCTGGTACGGAATACTGCTGCCAGATCCTTTACCAGTTCACGAAAATCAATTCGTCCGTCTGCGGTAAAGTAAAACAGAAGCTTATTGTTATCAAAGGTATACTCTGCTTCTACCAGCTTCATTTCAAGCTTATGCTTTGCGATTTTCTCAAGACAGATTTTGTATGCTTCTTTTTCTTTCTCTTTATTTCTCTGCTCGGTCTTATCGTCCTCCGGTGTTGCCACGCGGATGACCGGCTTCAATGGCTGAACTACTGCTTTATCGTCTACCTCTTTCGGGGCAATCAGCACAGTTCCGTACTCTATGCCACGGGCAGTCTCCACGATAACATGGCTGCCTGCCGCCATCTTTGCTTTACCCGGGTCAAAATAATATATCTTTCCGGCTCTGCGGAATCTGACTCCAACTACTTTTGTCATTCTAATTCTCCTTTATTGTCAGCAGCAACAATTCCATCACAAGGTCAAAGTTGACATTTGCCGTAAGGCGCACCTTTGCCTTTTCCAACGCTTCTAATATTGCTTCAATTCCACTGTAGGAACTCTTGCTTGCCTGCTTCTTTATGTCATAGACTTCATCCTTAAATATCAGTCCATTTACATCTGTTGTTGCTTTATATAATAAAATGTCACGAAACCAGATCATCATGATATCAAGATAATCGTTGATTTCCATTTTATATTCGTTAATCTGTTTGATGGCTTCCTTAAATTCATAAAGCTCAATCTCATGGATTCGCTTTAATAACTGCACAGCTGCAGCTTTCAGCTCCTGAAAATCATCCGAAGATGCCAACGCCATTGCCTTTCCCACATTTCCCTGGGCAAATGCCACACACACATCCGCCTGATAATCCGGCACTTTACAGTGCTCCATCAGATATTTTTTGATTTTATCATCGGAAACTACCTTAAGGTTCAATACCACACACCGGGAAAGAATCGTCGGTAAAAATGCATCCGCATTGGTAGTCAGCAGAATGATAACCGCATATGCCGGCGGCTCCTCGATGGTTTTTAACAATGCATTCTGCGCCTGCTGGTTCATTTTCTCTGCTTCATCTACAATATAAATCTTATATCTGCTGCTGTATGGCTTCACATCTACATCATTTACAAGCTGGCTGCGGATATCTGCCACGGAAAGCGTATTCGGCTTCTCATGTGTGACATAAATGATGTCCGGCTGGTTGTGGTTCACTGCCTGCTTACAGGAATGGCACTCCATGCAGGGCTCAATGCCGTGCTGTTCACACTGCAGGGTCTGGGCAAATGCCTCCGCCAGCATTTTCTTGCCGGATTTGTCCGGTCCGTTCAATATATATGCATGGGATATTTTATCCATTTTTATTGCATTCTGTAAATGCTCTATAATCTGTTCATGTCCAATGATTTCTGCAAATCCTGCCATGTGCGCTCCTTTCTCCTGAAGCTTCCTGCTGCCTTAGGCTGCCCTGTTTTTACGTGAAAATATCCAGCAATAATCCTGCAATTTCCCCGATTTTATCCAATATGGTAATGTGGTCCGACTCATCCTTCACCAGCTCTTCTGCCAGTTCGTCTAAGTTCTTATCCACCAACTTGACGATTCCATAGACGCGATGACGGCCTTTCCGGTCGAGAAAGTTCTCTCTGGAAAATTTATGGGAACGGGTTACGACTTCATTTAAGAAATCCTTCACCAGTCCGCGGTATTTCTTCATGTCCCGGATGTCCATATGCTGTGCAATAAGATTACCCTGTTTGGTAATGTCATCTAAGAGGCTGTTCAACCGCTGCTGAAGCTCCTGCTCTTCGATTGCACTGGTCAATGTAAATTTAAAGCTGCCGTCTCCGGTGTCTACCGGCGTGGTTCCGGTGGTCTGATTCACCGGTGCAGTGTCGTTTACTCTAATCTCCATTTTATCACCTATCCATTATATGATAGCACAAAAGCTGCAATTTCCTCTACTGTCTTTTGCAGATTATCATTCTCAAAATGTCTGGTAATTCCTGCCTTTTCCAATGCTTCTTCTGCAAAATCCGCATCATCTGCAAGAAATCTCCTGCAAAGCTCTGTATACTTTGGCTTATCCTGCATCCGCTCCCGGTCCAATGCCCGCTGCAGACGTAAACCATCTTCTACTTCTATATATATCGGTACGATTGCGTCTTTTCCATAATAGGCACAAAGCTGTGTATACACGGCAAGGGTGCCAATCAGAAGATAACTGTGCTCCGACAGATTGACCTGCCCGTCTGCAATTGTGGCATAGCGCCAGATTCCGTATATAGTATCATATGCGCGCTGCTCTATGACTTTTCCTTCTTTTTCGAGCTTCAAAAGCCTTTGTTCATCAATAAAATGATACTCTACGCCCTCCGCCTCGCCGGCACGAATCGGCCGAGTAGTATATGGTACAATCGTCTGAAGCTGCAACGCTTTCTCATCCCGCAGCATCTTATATATGGTATCTTTTCCTGTTGAGCTCTTGCCCATCAGGCAGAAAATCTTTCCCATGTGTAAATCTCCTGTTTCTACGGTTTTTCCGTCTGTTTTCTAGTATAAAATAATTTTCAGGAAATGACAACTTTTATCTTTCCGTCCTCAGTCACGCCATGAATACGAAATGCATTCTCCCGGCAGGTTTTTATCACTGCCACTGCTTCTTTGGAAATCCCTTCTCCCGGCACCAGCATCGGGATACCCGGCGGATAAAGATAGACAAATGCTCCTGCTGTCTTGCCAACACTTTCCTTCAGCCCCATTTCCACTGTCTTTGCATCCAGCGCTTCTGCAATGGATATGCGGACCGTCCGCTTTGCATAGGCTTCGGTCAGAAACTGCGGCGTTATTGTTCTTCTTGCTGCGGCTTCTTTTTTATCAATTTCTTCCAGTGCCGCATACAGCCGGTCAAAACCTTCCTCGCTGTCAAAAATACTGGTCATTGCCAGCGCATAATCTCCCTGACACATCTCTAACTGCAAATAGTATTTCTCCCTGAGCAGTTGATACAGCTCTTCCCCGGAAAGTCCGGCTTTCGTGGCACGGAGTACCAGCTTCGACGGGTCTTTGGCAAAGCCTTCTGTCTCTTTTAAATCCACGTCTCCCATGACTTCCACATTAGAAAAATGGGATGCTTTTTCATAAAAGTCTTTCAGACGCTTCTCATATGCATCAAAATACTTCTCTTTCTCTTCCGTCAGAAGACGCACACATTCATCCATGCTGGCCAAGAATAAATAGGATGGAGAACTGGTTTCATAGATATTTAAGAACCACTCCAGCCGCTCCTTCTTTATATATGAAGAATTCCAATGCAGAATTGCAGTCTGTGTAGGTGCCGGAAGCGTCTTATGCAGGCTCTGGATTACCACATCTGCTCCCAGCGTAATAGCTGATTTTGGGAAATACGGATGAAAGCCAAGATGCGCACCATGAGCTTCGTCCACAATCAGCGGAATCCCATGCTGATGGGCAATTTCTGCTATTTTTTCTATATCTGATACGATTCCATCATAGGTTGGTGATGTAAGAAACACAGCCTCAATACTTTCATCCGCTTCTAATGCAGCTTCCACCTGCTCCGGCAGTATTCCACCCTGTATCCCGAATTCTGTAAATACCGGATAGAGATATGTCACCTGTAACTCTCTTAAATATGCTGCATGATATGCTGCCTTATGGCTGTTTCGTGCCATCAGAAGATGTCCCTTTTTCGGTAATGCGGCACTGAGTGCTGCTAAAATACCGCAGGTACTTCCATTTACCAGAAAGAAAGAACTCTTTGCGCCCCATAATGCAGCTGCCCGCTCCTCGGCTTCCTTTATGATTCCTTCTGCGGCATGCAGATTATCAAATCCATCTATTTCTGTAATATCATATGTATAAGGATTGATGTCACAATCCAGTCTCCGCTTATGTCCCGGCATATGAAGGGGATACATATCAGAGGATGCAAGTTTACATAATTCATCTTTTATATATGTCATGGTTCACCTTTCGGTCTGTACTTCCTGTAAGTTGCGTTTTTTTCCATTGTTCTACTCTTCATAATGATATTTGCAAGTATAAATAATTAAATTTAAATTTACATCAAAATTGTATGTAAGGCGGTGTTCATCCGTAATCCGCCTGCTCCAGACTTTCCTGTATTTCAATGGTTCCGGCTTTCCTATTCCCTGTGCCAATCCCTCTCTGTCTATACTTTTTATCAATTCATTAATGCGTTTTACTATTTTCTTATCTTCCCGCTGCCACTCTGTATACTGCTCCCAGGCAGTCGGTGTAAAAATGATATTCACCTATAAATTCTCCAATTCCCCAATTGTTTTTACAATAACTCCACCAGATTCCGCTTCGGACATAGATTTGTCCAGCATAGCCAGATAATCTGCATTTCTCTGAGCTTTCTTCATATCGTTATATTCTGCTTCAGACATCATAACAATATTTTCATTCTTTGGTCTTGATACAATAATAGTCTCTCCATTTATTACCTTATTACACCACTCTTTAAAATGGTCTCTTACATTCATTGATTTTACTGCTATCATATTCTCACCTCTTTTCGTATTAAAATCCGTATGTTTTTTCGTACTTTTATTATATTCTACTATTTTGTCCAAGTCAACGGCTTCTATTCAGACTCTCCAGAAACGACTTTCGGGTGACTGCTTTGAAAGCAGCCACCCGAATCTATATGATAACTTTACACAACTCAAATTCTTTATCGATACTCCTTACTGGGTAGTTTACCACTTTTTTCCAACACAAACTTTACGCTTTTGTTGTTGGTTTTCGTTGGTTTGTATTGTTTTTTGTTGTTTTAAAGGGGTTTTTGAGATATAATAAGCTTAATTTTAAAGATGCCTTGTGAAATGTTATTTTATTGAAACGATATATGAGTAAATCAGGAGGACTTGTACATGGAAAAAACGCTCCACATTTTATTAATCGAAGATGATATGAACACCTGCAATCGTATTTCAAACTATATTGCAACTAAAGATAATATGGATTTAGCCGGCGTCACCAATAATTCTTATGTTGGCATTCAATATGTACAGAATACGCTTCCTGACGCTGTTATTCTTGATCTGGAATTGCATCACGGCGGTGGAAACGGACTGTTTTTCCTCTCTGACTTAAATAAACTGGGCTTAGAGAAAAAGCCTTATATTCTTGTCACTACTTACAACTCCAGCAAAATCACGCTGGAATCTGCCAGAAGACTTGGTGCTGATTTCATCATCGGCAAATATGAAGATTCTTATTCTCCGGAATCTGCTGTTGATTTTCTCGAACAGCTTCTTCCTATGATTGAAATGACAGAATCCACATCCAATACTTCTTATATGAAAGATAATCAAAAAGATTTAGAGCAGGGACTTATCCGCAGAATCCACCGGGAACTGGAGCTCATTGGTATCAGTCCAAAGGTTGTTGGTTACAAATATCTGACCGATGCCATTATGATAACAATTGATGGACCGACCACAAACATTTCCCAGATTCTTGGTAACAAGTATAAGAAGAGTAATTCCAGTGTGGAACGTGCCATGCAGAATGCCATTAACCGCGCATGGAATTCCAATGACACCGAAACTCTTCTTAACTGCTACACTGCCCACATTAATCCTGACCGCGGAATGCCTACCATTAAGGAGTTCATTTACTTTTACGCGGAAAAGATTACGGATGGACGTTAACCAAAATATTTTTTTATAAAATCTAAAAACCAAGCCATTTTTTCTTCCTCCTTCTCAAAATGTAAGAAGAGTATAGAAAAAACCGACTGGTTAACGGAGTTGCATTACAGATTGCATTTTATATGCTTTTTTCTTTCTTTATATGAGGTTATGTATGATTCAAGATAGCATTCGTTGGTTTTTTAACTTTTTATGTAGCTTTTATCTTTTTTATAAGCTCCTTAATTTGAAAAATCCTAAAATTCTTCAGAAAATATCCTTTTTCATTATCTTTCTTATAGATAGTTTTCTTTTTTGTTTTTTAGAAGCTAATAGTTTCATTTTCATTTTTCCAACAATTATACTTTTTAATACTTTTATATTGTCTCGTTTTACCCAGAAAACAATTTCATTAAGTCTTGTAACACTGGTTATTTCTGAAGGGATTCATTATATCCTCTTTCTTCTTGCAGCCTTGCTTACCGCCCTGATAATTGCACCCTTTTTCTATGGACGCTATGATTTACCCTATGTAGCAATACAATTTACTGGTGGACTTCTTGAATTGCTCTTAATATTCCTTCTTTTCAAAATCAAAAGGCTCCGCCGTGGCATGCCATTTCTCTATCAAATCGGCTCTTCTGCCACAGGTTTTATCTTAAGCTGTTTTATTCTGCTCATTGTTACCATAATCAGCTTTTATGATTCCATTCCTGACATGCAGTTCCTCTTTCTCCTCATCGCCCTTTTCCTGATTGGACTTCTGCTTTATTGCTGGTGGCGGTTCCGGATTACCCGTGACTACCGGGAGAAGCTGCGGCAGGCAGAGCTTAAGGCTTTACAGAATGAACTCATTGAGAAAGATAACCGCATCCGGAAATTAGAGGAAAATAATGATGCCCTGGCTAAGATTATTCATAAAGATAACAAGCTGATTCCGGCAATGGAACTGGCTGTCTGCGAATACTTAGAAACGGAAGCTACAGACGATGATACCAGAAAGAAAGGCGAACAGCTTGCCAACGGGTTAAAGACCATGGCACAGGATCGGAAAGGTACGCTGAACTCCTACCGCCATGATGAACACGCTCTTCCGGTGACCGGAGTCTGTGTCTTAGATGCGCTTTTTACCTATATGCAGCAGCGTGCCCTGGCACAAAATATCAACTTTTCCCTGCATATCACAGGCAATATTGTAAAAATGACGGAAGATGTCATTTCCGGGGAAGACCTTTCCCACCTTCTGGCGGATTTGCTGGAAAATGCCATGATTGCCATTGGTGATAATGAGGTGCGCAGTCTTTCTGTCTGCCTTTGTCATGACGAAGATACTTCCACCCTGGAGATTTCTGACAGTGGAAATGCCTTTGATGTGCAGCTCTTTGAGGACTTTGGTCAGACCCGGCACACCACCCACAAGGACAGTGGCGGCAGCGGAATCGGTCTTATGGACATCTGGAAAATAAAGAAACAATACCGTGCATCTCTGCACATCATTGAATATACGCCGGGAACTTCCATATTTACGAAGAAGATTGCTCTGTTCTTTGACCAGAAAAATCACTATCTGATTCAGAGCTACCGCCGTAATGAAATTGAACGGGTACATATGAGAAATGATATGTTTGTTTTACAGTCAGACTGATTTATGTTATGATGGAAGAACTTTTGAGAAGGTAAATATTACATGAGGTAAATGTTATGAATCATGCACTGGTTATATTATGTGGTGGAAAAGGTACAAGAATTGGAACGGACAAGGCTTTGCTCCCTTTTGGGGACTGCTGCCTGATTGAATATCTGGTCCGGAAATTTCAGCCGGATTTTCCGAAAATCTACCTTTCTGTCCAGCAGAAAAATGATTATGCGCATCTGAATCTTCCGGTGACAACCATTGGAGACATCTATGGAAATGCCGGTCCGCTATCCGGTATCTTCAGCGCACTTTCTATGATCTCTGAGGAACGTGCCTTCTTCATTTCCGTAGATACACCTTTTGTAGAACCGGCACTGGGGCTTTACCTGCTGTCACAGCCACAGGAGCATCCTATCTGGGCGATTGAGCGTGCCAATGACCAGCTGGAGACACTTTCCGCAGTCTATTCTAAAAGCTGCATTCCGCAGGTGGGAAAAGCCATGCTCTTTCACCAATATTCCTTTAACCGGCTTCATGAGAAATGCAATGCCGGCTATATCCCGGAAGACGAACTGGCTAAAGTATGTCCGGTTCCACTGAATGAACAGTTTTTTAACATCAATACCCGCACCCATTATTATCATGCCTTAAAGCTGCTTTCTGAACGGGGAGAGCTTTTTGATGAAGACAGCAATCTGGAGCTTCCGGCAACAGGCAATATTATTTCTTTTATTCCCGTGGTATCGCTGGTGGGGGATTCCATCATTGATAAAAAGACCTTCTGCATCCAGCTATTGGAGGCATTAAAAAAAGATGGCATTAAGGCTGCCATCTTTGATTCAGAAAAAGATTTTTCCAATATTACAAATGTAGACCTCATCCTCACCTGCGATTTAGAAGATGAAGACTGCTTTAAAATCGAGCTTTTGAGCAGTGAGTTAAATGAGACTCCGCTGCATCCCCTTTCCGGTCTTGTTGCCATCGCCAGTGATTTCGGTTACAAATGCGAAGAAGTTCCTTGCTTTGACTTCCGCAAGCCAAAGTCACTTCTCGGCTTCTTAAAGACGCTGATCCGCGACTATAGCCATTAAGTATCTACAGGAAACGGCACAGCTCCGGCATCCAGTCTCCGATAAAAATTTCATCTCTGATAATTGCACGCCAGACCGATGGGAAGAAGGCTTCCAAAAGAGTCATCACTTCCACCCAGTCTGGCTCTTTTTTGCGTTCCCTCTTTAAGTATGCCGTCCATTTCCGTTTCATATAAGTATAATCCTTATAGTGAAGGACGGTATCCAGCCGGTCTTTTCCAAAGAACAGCTCTCTCTTTGTTCCAATTTCAATAATCTGCTGCTCAACCTTTCTGCCATCTAACGCCTCTTTCTTTAAGATTCCATAAATTTCTTCATAGCAGGACAGGTCGTTGATTAATTCCATTTTCTCTAAGATTTCCACAAAATTCTCTGCCACAACCTGCTCATAAGGATATTGCAGAAACTGGATTACCGTATTCTCCTGTAAGAAAAATGGCAATTCTCCATGGGCAGGCTGCATCTGCTCGTCCCGAAGCTCCTGAAAACGCAGGGTAATGGGAACTTCATGCTCCTTTGATTTTGCCAGCACCTCTATCTGATAGCTGCCCGCCCTTTCTTTCTCTATCTGATAGACATACTCCGGCTTCCGGCTTAACACCTCTTTCATGAGCTGCCCTAACTGCATTTCCGTTAAATGCTCATCCTTTACCACCTGATAATAATAGGAAAGGGAAAAAACTCTCTTCCGGCGATAATTCTCCACACCGAGGCTGCTGCCATTTCTAAGATAAAGCTTCTCTGCAAATGTTGATTTACTTATCTGATATAGAAAATACTCGGTTACCGCAGAAGGAAGCAGGTCCACAAAAGGGATTTGCAAGTCCTCACTTCTCTGCCGGATCAATGATTCTCTCAGTATGCACTCTGCCACTACAGCCACACTCCAATTCTGCTCTGAACCTTTGCCACAACCTTGCGGGCTCTGGCATATTCCATTAATTTTGCAATATCTTTCTTTGGCTCATTGATAAATGCCAGCAGCGCCTTCTTTAAATCCTCCCGCTCCAGACGTTCCTCGTACTTGAGGCAGTCACAGATAAGACGCTCTTTTTCATAAATCTTCATCTCGCCACCGGCAAAAGGAATGGCCGTTACGCCAAGCTCCATGACTTCCGGCTCTGTATAATATGGTTTCACCACCGGATATTCCATGCGGAACCTTGACTTCGAAGTATTCTTGCTAATGGCAATACTCCATTCATAAGGACGCTTCTCAATATAACCGTAATAGTAAAGGGCGCTGTCCATACATAAGATTCCATCCGGAAACAGTCCCAGAATAATTTCTTCCTGCGGCTTCTCTTCATACCCCATGGAATAATATCCACTCTTTACATGGTCAAGTATGCCGGCTTTCACCAGTCCCTGAATACTTTTATAGGTCAATCCCAAAGGATATAATTTTTCGGCTTTCACAATGCCATTATTTTCTTCTAAAAGCTTCTTTATCTCTTCAATGGTCTGCTCTTTCTGCTTCGCATTCATAGATATCGCTCCTTCGCATTTTTCTTCTAGTATAAGTTAATTTTTGCCGCTTGTCAATTTCTGTTGCAATTTGTCCCATTTTTTTAATTTGTCGTTGTAAAAGTTATTTTCTTGTCGTATAATTTATTTGGAACAATACTTAATGTCGTATATGTCTATTCGAATATATGCTTGTTTTTGATAAATGAGGTATTTATGGAAACAGAAAATTCTACCCGGAAAAACCCTTCCCGGGAAACCTGCCAGAAGATTATCAAACGTATTCTGGTCACAGAAGTATTGGAAAAGGGCTGCAATGAACATTTCCGTCAGGCTTCGGATTTTATGGGATATTTCCAGTCACTGTACCCTGCTTCCGATGCGCTGACCAAACAGGTGCAGCGTGCCATCAAGGCAATGGATATGCCCCGGGATGAGAGAGGTTACTTTATTGTAAATAAAACATCCGAGCAATTTGAGCAGGACAAAGAAATCAGCCGCCTGCTGCAATCCGGTGAAGCTTCTTTAAAAAGTCTGGAGGAATCCGAACCGGTACTGATTGAAGTGCCAACCGAGCTTGCCGATTATCTGATGTATACTTTAAGTTCTTCCATCAGCTTAAAGGGACATTATGATACTATGGTAAAGGCTTATAATGGCATCATTATCTACACCAGGGAGCGCAGCCGTATCCTTTCCTACCTCCAGACTCTGTTATCCACAAATTGATGATAATTATCCAAATAGTGTGGATAACTCTGCTACAATAACAGAATAATAATGGATTTATCCACAAATTATCAGAATATAATTCGTCCTGACGTTAATGTCCAAGATAACGTAAAACGACAATATTTAAATTTAAATATTGTCGTTTCTTTTTATTCTTGTCTTTTTCAGTTGTTCTATTGCAATTTTCGAGACTATTTTCTTCTTCTGCGTCGTCTCCTCTTGCTGCGATAGTTTCTTTTTATGGTTTTATAACGTTTATCCGGTCTGCTCTTTGAGAAATATTTGTGTCTGATAATATAGAAATTATCCGCAAATCTCCGAATCAGAAATGCTATGACCACAAGAGCTGCGACACCGAGAATTCCCAATAACACTTTCCAGATATTTATCTGGAACTTATGCTTCGTGGTGGTTCTGGTTCCTGCTTCCGTAGAAATCTCTTCTGATTTTACATTATCAAAGGAGAATGTATCTGCTTTTACTCCGGTGGAAATGATATCCGCACTGCCTACATCATGTCCTGCAAATGTATATTTGATATTTGCCAACACATCATCCGAAGTATCATCATAGCTTACTGCTGGCGTAGCTTCGCTGAATTCTGCACTCTTTGGCAGAACAATATTTCCCGCCGGGTCTATCTTTACAAAGGAGGAATTGGTATTGAGCATTCCCATATCCATTTCTCCATTTTCAAGCCTTGTCTCATTCTGAGCTACATTATATAGCGAAAAGTTCTCAAAATAATAATTATACAATGCAATACTATCTGTCCACTGCGCCGGCGACTGGGCATTCATAATGACACAAATAAGTGTCATATCGTCCTTTTCTGCATAGGTAACCAGCGTACTGTTTGCCGCTGTGGTGTATCCGGTCTTGCCACCAACACAATATTCATAGAGATACTGTCCTCTGGTTTTAAAGGCATGAATCATCTCATTGTGATTCTGCAGATAGGTGATTTCATCATGCTTGTTGGTTGGTGGAATCTGATAGGTCTTAGTTGATGTAATCACACGGAAAGTCTCATTCTGGTAAGCCGCCTTTGCAATCAGTGCCATATCATAACAGCAGGTGTAATGAAGGGTTGCATCCTCTCCCTCAGATAGTCCGTGTGGATTGTTAAAATGTGTATTCACACAACCTAACTCTGCCGCTTTGTCATTCATCATCTGAACGAAATTCTCAACGGTTCCGCCTACATGCTCCGCTACCGCATAGGCACATTCATTGGCGGACTCCAGCATGACTGCATAAAGGCATTCCTCCATGGTCATCTGCTCTCCCACATCCCTGGAGATTCCGGAACCATGGGTGTTATAAACCGCCTCTTTGGAAAATGTTACTGTCTCATCCAGCGAACAGTTTTCCAGTGCCAGAAGCGTGGTCATAATCTTCGTGATACTTGCCGGACAATGCTGCTCCGTGGAATTCTTATCATAAAGAACCGTTCCTGTGCTCTCTTCCATCACAATCGCATTGGGTGATTCGGTTTCCGGGTCCTGGGGCCAGTACTCTGCCGCCTTTACCTTTTGTGTGTTTATACCCAATAAGCCGACAAAACAGCACACTGCCAGTCCGAAGCTTAATATTCTCTTTTTCTTTTTCTTTTTCATTTTCTGCTGCTCCTAAATCATTCTTACCTTTAAGTATATATCAATCCATTTCCATGGTGCAATACCTTTCCATTAATATTCACAATTCTCTTTCTTTTAAACCATAAATATGATAAATTGTTTTCGAAAGATATATATAAGTAGAAAGGATTTCATATTATGAGACTTCGCAATATCCCGGCGGCTGCGCCGGCTGTAGAAGCCAGTGACCTCTGTATCAAGGATGCCGCTTCCCATAAAGGACACTGGAATGAAATATTTGGAAATGACCACCCGATCCGCATTGAAATCGGCATGGGCAAGGGACGCTTTATCATGGACTTAGCTGCCCGGAATCCGGATATCAACTATCTTGGCATGGAACGTTACGAAAGCGTATTGTACCGCGGACTCCAGAAATTGGAAGAAAATCCACTGCCAAACTTACGCCTTCTGTGTGAAGATGCGGCACTTCTGCCGGACTTTTTCGAAAAAGGCGAGTTAGACCGCATTTATCTTAATTTCTCCGACCCATGGCCAAAGGACCGCCATGCCAAAAGAAGACTGACCTCCCGCCAGTTCTTAGAGCGCTATGACAAAGTCTTAAAAGGTGACGGACAGATTGAGTTTAAGACCGATAACGTAGGACTTTTTGACTTCTCCTTAGAAGAAATCGATGCTGCAGGCTGGAATCTGGACGCATTTACAAGGGATTTACACCATGATACTGCCATGAATGAAGGCAATATCATGACCGAATACGAAGAGAAATTCTCTTCCAGGGGAAATCCTATCTGCAAGCTGATTACTTCCAGAAATATTCCTTTATGACCTTTCCGATAGTGCCAGTGCACGGACACTGCCGGATGCATGACCCATGAGATGAACCATTTGCCTGAGCAGTCGGAGTTGGTTTATCAGTGAAATTTTTATAAATTTTTCTTTTTTTATTGTGGCTTATCTTCTGAGGGTTTATAATACATCATAGCATAAATCATTGATATAATGTAAGGAGATGTATACCATGTACGAATTTACAGAAGATTGTATGATTCATATTCCACAAATAGATGAGGAACACCGCAAATTATTCCAGATAATAAATGATGCTCTTTCCCTTGTTAAAACAACCGAAGATATTTCCGGAATTGCCCAGAGCCTGCTTCTTCATCTGAAGGATTATGCGAATACACATTTCGCCCATGAAGAGGCTTATATGGAACAGATTCATGACCCGGAGCTTCCTCTTCAGAAAAAGGAACATGCTGAATTTGCTGAGAAAATCAATTCCTTTATTTTAGATAAGTCTTCAAAAGAGGCTGCCAGAGCATCTTTCGAAGAACTACTTTCCTATCTGGTACGCTGGCTGTACCACCATATCTTAAGCAGTGATATGATGATTGGAAAAATGTCCGCAGTTGAAGGGACTTCCGAAGACCCATTTGCCTTTACGGACAAATACAAGACCGGCATTGACCTTGTGGATAAAGAGCACCGCCGTCTCTTTGAAATTATAAAAGAGACCAATGACCTGATTCAAAACGATCTGCTGCATGACAAATATGATGAAATTATGCGGCTTTTAGTGAAATTAAAGGATTATACACAATTTCATTTTGCTGATGAGGAAATGCTGATGGAGAAGATGCACTATCCGGAACTGGCTGCCCAGAAGCGTGCCCACACTGCTTTCGTTGAACGCCTGGTAGAAATTGACCTCTCAGAACTTGACGATATGGACAATAACCAGCAGACTTATCTTCTGGAACTGATTCAGTTTCTGCTGGGCTGGTTATCCAACCATATTATTGGTATGGATAAAAAAATTGCTGTCTATATGGACGAAATGAAAAAATAATAAACTGCAGAGCATACATCATAAAACCGGCTTCCTGATATTAGATTTTATTCTAAGTCAGGGAGCCGGTTTTCTTATATAAAGTGTCTTTCTGTGACACGCTCTCCTTTTTCAAGATGAACGAAATTACAATCCCATTTTCCCGATAAAAGCTTTCTTATAATATTGCAGTCGGATGGCTCCACCGCCAGCTTCTTATTTAGAAGTTCTGCAGGTCTTTTCAGTCCATCTTTGGTTTTCTTTATATCATAGCTTTGCGTATCTATTAAAGTAATCTTCTCATAACCGCCATAGATTGTATCTAAGACTTCCATCCCCCGTTCTCTGCCATAAGCAGCAAGAATGGTGCGGCACTGGCCTCCAATGGACTCCTTGTCAATTGTCCACGCTCTTGTTGCATAAAGAGAATTCTTATCCACATGATTCTCCAAAAGCTGGTGGATACAGTCGTGGAAACGTGGCATTACAAGCTCTGTATTCCAGCTTACAATCCCTTCCGTGCCCCGCCCGCACAATCCATAGGTGAGCAGGATTATATCCACATCCTGGTGCCTGTCAATCTCCTGCTGCAGCAGATTTCTTAATACAAACGGGTTTCTATGCAATCCACGTTGCAGATATACAACAGGATATGTTATATTTAATTGTTTTCTGTACTTTTCAATTTCATCCTGCTGCATTGCACAGGCAATCAGAATTTTCTTTTCCAAATGATTTCCTCTATATTTATATATTTTTCTATATCCTTTTGCATATAATATCTAAAAAAGGGTATGCCCTCATGAAATTCAAATCAAACTGCTTTTCCAGAAAGGCTTTGCTTTTTTCCTACCGTAAGCCTGCCCTGCACACTAAATTTACTACAATTCAAAGGTCTTTTAAAGAAGTAAAAAATATACTGAACAAATAAACGATATCTTCATCATTCCTTATTTACATCTACAGAACCTGCCACTAACAGCTTCTTACGGATTTTTTATAACAAAAAAAGCACCAACCCCATGGCTCCACGTCCACAAAATCGGTACTTTACATGCGCCACCAGGGGTTCGAACCCTGGACACCCTGATTAAGAGTCAGGTGCTCTGCCAGCTGAGCTAGTGGCGCATTGCTTAACGCAAGGACTATTATATAATAGAATTTATCGAATTGCAAGTAATTTTTTATTTTTTTTAAAAATTTTGTAAATTACATATTAGCAAATAATGCCGCAATTTCTTCCGGTGTCATCATGTGATTCGGGTCAGAATTTGCCTCGATAACAGGCTCTGCTGCCGGTTCTTCCACAACCGGTTCTGACACAGGTTCCTCTTCCGTTATCGGCTCAGATTCTTCTGAAATAGCATCTTCTGTTACAACTGGTTCTTCTTCAGCTGCTGTATCAGCATTTGCAATCAAAGCAGCAATCTCTTCCGGTGTCATCATATGATTCGGGTCGGAATTCATTTCCATAACCGGTTCATCAATGGTATTTACCATTTCTTCTGTAAATGCAGGTTCTTCCGGTTCTTCATCTGCAAATCCAAGTGTATCATCAAAACCAACTGGTTCTTCTGGTTCCGGTTCATTGTTTTCTTCTGCGGATCCGGTTTCTTCTGCTACTTCTTTTGTAGTCTCAGCTGCTTCGTCATTTCCGAATAAAGCATCTATATTTAATAAATCATCTTCTGCTAAATCCGGCATATCCTCTGCAGTTGTCTCCGGTTCTGTTGCCGGTTCTTCCGGCATCACTTCGTCGATTGGTGCTTCCGGTTCTTCCGGCGTTACTTCCTCAACTGGTGCGGCTGATGATGGCTGTACCGGTGCTGCTGTATAAGCAACAGCTGGCGCACCATTTATTTTTCCAACTTCAGCTAATATGGTATTGTGGATGGATAATTCCATTTCTTTCACGGAAGCTGCCATTTCCTGCTGTTTTAGCAGAAGGTCTTTATTGGCATTCTCAACTATGATACGCTGCTGCTCTAACACGTTCTTCTCAAGATTATCCAGACGGTCGGAAAGATTAAATATCTGCTCTAATAATTTGTCGTTGGAATTCATCAATGCATCGGAATTTTCTTTGTTACGGCTTATGGTAACTTTGGCAATGGATTTCTGTGCATCTATGATGTCCTTTGTCGGTGAACCGGCTGCCTCTTCGATACGATCAAGCTGATCCGCAATATCTTCAAAGGATTTGCGGGTTACAAGATAAGAAGCTTTTTCTGACTTAAACAGATTATCATACTGTTCGTACTGGTCAATCTCTTTCTTATAATTTTTCTGGATTGCACTGGCAATCAGAATATAAATATCAGCCAGTGCTACAACTGTAAGTACAATCAATGCCACATAATTGGACGGATAGTTAATCATCACATATAATTCCCCTAAAACCAGCACTGTTAATACCAGTACAGCCGTCACAATTCTCAGATTGTAAGAATCCTTCTTTTGTTTGATGTTCTGCTTTGCTTCTTCCATTGTAAAAATCCTCCATGATTTTTTATTTTTCACTAAATAGCAGGAGCAAACCGTAAAAATCTGCCACTATACTGGCAGTTCCCTGGATATGTCCTGCAGCCGGGTACTTACTTTCCCTGTAAGTATAATTAATTTTATTCTATCACAGGTAGAATTTTCCTTCAAGAAGCCTTTTCCAAAATAGAAATGAAAATTAAGAAAGTTTGCTAGTTGATACCTTTACATATGAACTGATTTAAAAACTGATTTTTATCACATGGTCTGCCAAAAAGATAGCCCTGCAGATAATCAGCATGTATTTCTTTCAGCTTTTGATACCACTCTTCTTTTTCTACACCTTCTATACATATTTTGATATCTATACTATGTACCAGTTCAACTATTTTTTTTAACAGCTCAAAGTCCCTTGTTTGACTCATAGCTTTTGCTGTAAAATGATTATCCAGTTTCACATAATTAGGATTCATGTTTACAATACAATGTAGATTTGAAAAACCTGTGCCAAAATCATCCAGAATAAACTGTATTTTTTTCTCTTCGAATTTCTTCCGAAGCGTATAAAAATACGGTGTCATATCCGTATATCCGCTTTCTGTCAGTTCCGCACACAGGCTCTCCGGCGGAAGATTATATTGTTCTATAGACGAAAGTATGTCCTTCCAGATATCACTTTTCATCATCTGAATATAAGATATATTTACATTAACCTTAAATCCCGGTATATACTGCCGCATTTCATGGCACATTGCCGCAGCTTCATTTAATACAAATCTTCCAGCCGGAATAATAAGCCCGGTTTCTTCCAGTAATGGTATAAATTCCACAGGCGAGATACTTTCTTTTTTTCCACCTGAATACATGGAAAACCTCATAAGCGCTTCCGCACCAATTATATTTCCCGAGGAACAATCTATAATCGGCTGATAGTATACTTCAAATCCTTCAAATTCATTTGTCACGGCACCTCGAAGTGCACTTTTTATTTTCTCTTTTTTTAAAAATAACTTATAATCTTCTTTCTCAAAAAAATATACTCCGTTTCCTCCCATGGACTTTGCCTGTTTTAAAGAGAAAACCGCTATTTTACGATACTCGTCATAATATTTTAAGAGCTTCGTTGCATGGATAATTCCGGTAGATACTGTAAAAACCACCTTATATTTTTCAGAAATAATAAAATCTTCTATTTTTTTACATATTTCCTTCTGCAATAGCATAACATCATCTCTTGTATGACTTTCCAGATCAACAATCATATACTCATCTGCAACAAGATGGTACAGCTGCTGGTTATCAGAAAGACATTCCTTGATACCGTCAGCAACACTTTTCAACACATAATTTCCATAATCTACGCCTAATGTACCATTAATCGCATTAAATCCATCAATCCCTATATGTATTAAAAATACTGACGAGCTGTCTTTTATATGGGAAGAAACAAAGGAATGCATTTCTCTTTCACCCAAAAGTCCGCTGACATTATCTGCCCGCTGTATATTTCCAATTTCGTTTACACAGCCTATAAGATAATGAGGTTTTCCATCTTTATCATGGATTACCTTTCCACGGCAGTTAATCCATACCGGCATCCCATCTTTATCAAGCCATCTGTAATGCAGATTGTGATTTTTTTCGTTTCCATCCGCAATCCGCTGTAAATGTTGCCTAATCATCGGGCGGTCTTCTTCATATACAAAATAGCGGACACTGTCGGCAGCATTATCAAATGAATTGCCCGGCATCTTAAAACGCTTCACCGCTTCCTGTGAAATGATAAGGGTATTTTTCTGTAAATCTATAATATAAAGATAGTCATCCATACATGGTGCAAATACTTCTATTAAATCCTCTGCTCCTATTTCCTTGAGCAGTCTGCGTATGTTTGTATCCATAGTATAAGTGCCTTTCTTACAAAACTTTTATACTGATAAACTTTCTATTCTGTGGTAGAAATTATAGCTGGAAATCATTATCGTATTATACTGTTTTTTCTGATTCTGCCAATTTAAATTTACGAATCATTTCACGCAGATTTTCTGATTCGCTGCTCATCTCCTGGCTGGCAGCTGCACATTCCTCAGATGTTGCAGAATTGGTCTGTACAACATCATTAATTTGTTCAATTCCTTCATTAATCTGCCGGATTTCTGTTGTCTGTGTTTCTAACGTTTCCGCAATATTTGTAACTTCTTCTGTAATTATTTTAGAGTTCTCTGCAACATCTTCCAATTGCGCCGCAGTCTGTCCTGCAATCACCATACCCTTTTCTACTGCCTTCACAGAGGTTTCAATCAACATTGCAGATTCTTTCGCTGCCTGGGCACTCTGGTCCGCTAACGAATTTACCTGATTTGCTACAACTGCAAATCCTTTTCCGGCTTCTCCTGCCCTTGCTGCTTCGATAGAAGCATTCAATGCAAGTAGATTTGTCTGGGAAGCAATTTCATTAATTGTTGCAATAATTTTGTCAATTTCTTTTGATGCTTCATTAATTTCATGCATGGAATCAACCATCTCATGCATCTTACCATTACTTTCTAAAATGGCATTTCCAAGCTCATCCACCCTTCCACTAATTTCTTTTGCAGATTTTGAATTATTTTCTACCTGTTCAGATACACCTGCAACTGTTGCTGTCAGTTCCTCTACTACTGCCGCCTGATTTGTAGCTCCATCTGCAAGATCATTAGAACTTGATGCTACCTGGTCTGCTGCACTTGAAACTTCATTGGAAACATTTTGAATTCCTTTAATCGTTTCTCCTATACTTTTTTCAAATTGCATAAAAGAATTTAAAATTCCGACAAAATCTCCCCGCCACTCTACTTCCGGTTTAACATCAAAATTTCCTTCTGCAAACAATTTCATTGCACGGTCAATATCGTCTACATAGCTTCCCAGGATACGGATTGATTTACGCATACTGTGTGCCAGTCTTCCAATCTCATCTTCTGAACGATAATCCAGTGTACTGTGTAAATTTCCTTCTGTCAGTTCCTTTGCGACATCCTCAACTGCCCGTAAAGGTTCAAGAATTGTATCCAGGACTTTTTTACCTGTTTTCTTTGTCAGTATCCATGCCAAAAATAAACACACTATAATACATACAATTCCTGCTATAGCAAAAGTAAATGTAGTTCTGGAAGCCCTGCTGCTCTCCTGATCTGTTATATCATCTAATTTTATTGCGATTTCTACCGCTTTATTTAATGCAGGTGTGCAATCATTCATGATTTCATCAACTGCTTCTTCCTTATCACCACTTTTAATTTCTTCTATAATGGAATAACCAATATTTCCCCAATCCGAAAGGGCTGATGAATATTCCTCATAATCTGAGTCAGGAATAATTCCGGTTCCCTTTAAATTTTTCAGTTCAGAATCAACTTCTTTCAGCAGCTTTTCTACTGTTTTCTCATAACTGACATATGAAGAAGTATCATCATCTAATGCCATTTCCCTGATATTTCTTGCTGCCGCATTCACATTAATTCTACATATTTTTACTGCCTGGTCTGCTACAGTAACATTTTCTATATAATGTACCATATTAGCAAATAAAACACCTATGACCACTATAGAAAGCAAGCCTGAAATTAACATCATAATAATGACTTTTCTGTAGCCATAGTTTATCCTTTCCTGCAAATGCATGTTTTCTAATTTCCCTTTCATTTTATCTTTTTGTGAAAACATTAATTCTTATTTCCTTTCTCTTTATTATATTTCTCTTTTTTTCTAGACCTTGTTATATCAGAATTTTTTCAAAAGTCAACGACTTTTCAGCTTTAATTTTAAATTCTATTTTTTTGATAAAATTTAACACTTACTGATTTGGTTTTTCGTCATTTTTATAGACAGCTATTTACAGTATTTTTCTATAAAAACGGCCGCACCATCATTCTATAGCAGCAAAAGCCATCTTATCGTCTGGCCATGATTTTCTGAGTGCCACATAAGAAATCAGAAAATTTGCAAGCCAGCCAGCCGGTACAGCAAGCCATACAAATGCAATGCCAAAACGCGGTGCGAGTATCAAAGCAACTGACAGACGAATTGCAAGATTTACCATATTTGCAATGAGAAATGGACGCATGATTCCAAGTCCCCGAAGAACTCCGTCTGTTGCCATCTTGATACCCATGAAAATGAAAAAGAAGCCGAGCCATCTCATATAATCTCCAGACACCTGATATGCCAGCACGGTTCCATCTTTACCCAGAAATAATGTGGAAATCTGGGTATGCAGTGTTTCAATGACTATAAAAGCAAGGACTGCAAAACATAAATCTAACACCAGTGCAGCGTGGTATCCTTTTTTGATACGCCCGATTTTCTTTGCGCCAAGATTCTGGGAAACATACGGCGAGACTGCATTGCCTATAGACACAAATATCAGCGAAAAAACATTCTCTACCCTCATCGTTGCCGCATAACCTGCAAGAGCCTGTGTACCAAACGGATTTACAACCGCCTGTACAATCATCATACCAATTGACACTGTTGACTGCTGGAGGACCGACGGTATGGCAATGCGGAGCATGGAATGTAATTCCCTCCCGTCAAACCAGCGAGCCGGACTCTTATACTGGCGTATCCGGTATAAAAAGATTAAAAACGAAAATACTGCCGAAATCCCCTGCGCAATAAGCGTCGCAAGGGCTGCACCAAACACACCCAGCCCAAGGCCTGCTACCATCCAAAGATCCATCATAATATTCAGAACAGAAGAAAAAATCAAAAGGCATAATGGAATCTTTGATTCACCGATTGAAGTAAACATCGTTGAAAGAATGTTGTACATAAACAGAAACGGAAATCCCACAAAATAAACACGAAGATACAGTACTGCCTCCTCCAGTATATCAGCGGGTGTCTGTAATAAGCCCATCATGGAACTTGAAAAACAAAAGCCAGTGACTCCCAGAAGTATACTAAGAACCAGAAAACTAATCAATGATGTTGATACGATTGTTTTCATTTTACTATAATCTCTGGCACCAAAATAACGGCTCACAAGTACACCTGCACCTACACCCGCACCGAGTGCTATACAAATGAATACATTCGTAAGGGCAGCACAGGCACCAACAGCCGCAAGGGCAGAAGATCCAACAAACTGACCCACAATGATTGAATCAGCCATATTGTAGACCTGTTGAAAAAAGCTTCCGAAAATCATTGGCATTGCAAAAACAGTCAGTGCTTTAAGGGGAGCATCTGTAATTAAATATTCATCTTTTGACATATTTTTCTTCCTCTGTAACTATTTTAGAGCACTATTACTGCGGCATCAAGCCCCTCAACTTTTCCGTCAAACAGTTCTTCTCCAAGCAAATTATATTTTCCCTCATACTCATTAAATCTCCTCTCGCTGCTGCTGCAGTTAAAAATCAATGCCATGGTCTCTTCACCATTTTTTCTAATCAGAACAATGGTTTCTTCCTCATCCCTTGTGATTGCCTCAACCAATTCGCCTTCTACGATACATTTATATTTTTTTCGAACCTGTAACAGCTGTTTATACCATTCAAACATCTCTTTATCCTGGTATTCTTCATCCCAGTACATGCCACGTCTGCAATCCGGATCGTTTGCTCCCGGCATCGCATACTCATCTCCATAATAAATCATCGGCATTCCCGGCAATAACAATTGAAAAGCTGCTGCCAAATGCTGCTTTTTCTTATTATTCTTACATAAATGTAAAAATCTTGCTGTATCATGGCTGTCTATCAGATTCCACATAAGAGGATAACATTTTTTATTTAAGCGTCCTTTCAAATATCCAAGATTCTGTATAAACTGGCTGACCGTAATCTTTTCATCTGCAAGCAGATCTATCATATTCAGATAAAACGGATAATTCATGACCGTATCCCATTCATCTCCTTCAAGAAAATCTCCTGCATAATGCCAGATTTCTCCAATTATCAGCATATCTTTCTTTACTGCCTTAACTGCTTTTCTAAAATTCTTCCAGAAAAAATGGCTGATTTCATCTCCTACATCCATTCTCCATCCGTCTATATCGCATTCCCTGATCCAATAGCATGCAACATCTGTAATAAATTTTTCAACTTCAGGATTTTTCAGATTTAATTTTGGCATTCCACCATAATAACCAAAGCATTTGAAGTTTGGAATCTCTCCCCTTTCACTTTTAAGTGGAAATTCATCAATAAAATACCAGTCCAGATATTTAGACTTATTTCCCTTTTCCAAAATATCTTCAAATGCAAAAAATTCATTTCCTGTATGGTTAAACACCGCATCCATAACCACTTTCATTCCATATTCATGCGCTTTTTGTACCAGCTCTTTAAGATCCTCTGCTGTTCCGAATGAGGGATCTATCTGATAATAATCAATGGTATCGTATTTATGGCTTGAATTTGATTTAAAGATTGGTGTCATATATAAAACATCAATTCCAAGACTATGGACATAATCCAGATGTTCTATAATTCCTCTGAGATCACCATGCAGATTATCCATAGACGTAACTGGTGCTTTATACCATACTTCCTTGTCTACCGGCTGTGATGATGCAAAACGGGACGGAAAAATCTGATATACGACCTTATTTTCTGCCCACTTTGGCACCACAAACATTTCTTCCTCCCGTAGATTCTGCGGGCAGTCAAACATTCTGTCTCTGTTTGTAATACATTCCTTACTAAACTCATAATTGCCGTAATATACTTTTTCCCCCTGCATATCCGTAAATTCAAAAAAATAACGGAGACATATCAGATGCATCTGGATCTGTGCTTCATAATAATCCTGAAACTGTGAGGTGGCAACCTTCTTCATTGGAATTGTCTTTCGTGTATCCTTCCATTCCATTGGTATATACTTATCCTCATAATGAAGAATTATTTCCTTTATATCATCTCTTTTTACCTGGATGCGTATCACAAATAAATCCTTATCTATTGCATAGCAGAATCTTTTGTCCATATCATGAATAATTGCAGAGTATTCCATTCATTTTCTCCTTTACATATTCTGTTTTCTTCTTTCGTATTACTTACTTTTTCTATATCTTAACGTGATAATCCTGGCTTGTCTATAGATAAATTTCTCTGCAGCTCACCGATTGACAAAAATATCCGAATCTTTATCCGGATCTGACCTGGATTCCGATTCTATCATACACCGCTTCAAACCGGGTGTTGCATCAGTTGATTGAAATGGCCCAGATTGATAAAATCTGCTGGGGATGTGATACCTGGACAGTAGAAGAAAGCTATGGTTCTCTTCTTGCTTTCCGTTTTTCGATGTGTAAGGTTTTGATATAAAATATAAAACACAGTTATTGCCTGGACGAAGCTCCCAGATATCATCATCAAGGTGTTTTGTGATAATTTCATTAAGCCGTGTACCATTATCTTCGAGGATCTGGATGTACAAACTGATCTGCCATTGGAATCTTCGTAAAATATCTTAACAGCTCCATTTCATTTCAACTAATTTTTCATCCGAATCTCTGTTATCCGTCTTTTCTGTCAATGACATTTTCTCCTTTTCCCTGAACGAAAAAAATCACCCAGACTAGAATTTTTAATCTAATCTGAGTGATGCTTCGTCAGGCCTGTTTTCATCTCTGTAAAGCACCTTTCGGTGCTCGTCCGGTGCTCGGAGCACCCGGAGGATATAACCATTCCGTTCCATCGAGTTCACTCAGTTGGCCACCATTACGATTCAGCTTCGTAACAATGATCACTTGGTTTTCTTATTAGATTAACTATATTATAACGTGCTGTAGGTCGGATGTCGATGATTTTTTGACCATATTTATTGTTTTATATGTTACTTCTCTATTAGTTCTGCAAACTTGAATCTATTACTCCAAAATAACCGGAAGCATAATCATAATAATTCCAAATAGGGCAAATAGAATACCACCTATTTTTGTTGTTTTCAAGTAAAACTCAGATGGTTCATCTGCACGATAAGATTTCCATTCTTCTGTTAATTTCCATATTAAGCCCGGCTTTAAGAAGATAAACATACCTAACGCAAAGATTATGATTCCACCACCAATAGACCACCACATAGTTACCACCTCCTTTAGCAGTCGAGTAGACTTACACCTCACAATGTAAACCCCTCACAGAACCGTACGTGCGGCTTTCCCGCATACGGCTCTTCATAATAATATTTACAGTCTCAAAACAAGCTGACATAAATCTTTAGCATTGCCAATGGATAATATTTCAGCATTTCAATGAATCTCGAATGCTGTCGAATGGTGCCGGGAACAGAATCTTGAATTTGATGCAGTTAATGACAATCTTCCGGAAAACGCAAAGGCATAGAACCCGTAATGGGGCTATGCCTTTGTGCTTATTCTAGCATTCATTTTTAGTTAGTGCGGGTTATTTACCTAATACAGTTCTTCTCATAATAAAAATCTGTTAGTTAAACTTTTTCAAATTTTGCTACTTCATCCGATAAATCTTCCGAAAGGTTCTTATTTTCGTCCGCCTGCACTGTAATTGCTGAAATTGCTGTTACAAGTTGTGATATCTCTTGTGCTACGTTTGTAACACCTTTTGCAGATTCTTCAATCGCTATAGAAATGTTATTGATACCTTCATTCATATCATTCATTGTACCTAAGCTATCTTTTGACTCAACTGCAAACTCGTTAAATGTATTACTTGCCTGATCAGAATCAGCATCATAATTTCCAATAATTTTTACAAAGTTGTCATAATCAAGTGCTACCTTTTCATCTACAAAACGAATCATTTCTGTTGCATTTCCAGACAGATTGTTTACTGCCTCAATAACTTTTCCACTGATTTCCTGAATATTGTTTGCTGTCTCACGTGAACTATCTGCAAGCTGTCTGATTTCATCTGCAACAACGGCAAAGCCCCTGCCTGCTTCCCCTGCTCTTGCTGCTTCAATCGATGCATTAAGTGCTAGAAGATTTGTCTGTGCTGCGATATTTAAGATATTTTCTGTAAGTTTTGCAATTTCATTTACAGACTTAGATGCTTCTACTGCCTCCGCGACATCCTTTTGAATGCCATCAAATGTTTCTACTGTTTTTTCTTTTGATGCAATCGCTTCTTTATAGCTATTTTCTGCAGTAAGCTTCACTTCATGCATCTTCATTGCAGAGTTCTTAGCATCCTCATTCATGCCTTCCATTTTCTTTAGCAAATTATTACATCCTTGGGCTAAATCACATAGAGAAGCAGATACCTCTTCCATGGATGCTGCAAGTTCTTCCGATGTTGCACTCACATTGGATGCACTCATATTTGAAGATTCCGCCTCATTTTGTACAAGATAGGAGGATTCTTTCATATCTTTTGATACACTCTGAATCTTTACCATAAGATTTTGTAATGTTTCAATAAAATGGTTGACACCATTTGCAAGCTGACCAATTTCATCACTGGTTTCATCAAATACTCTTAACGTAAGATTACCCTGTCCTGATTCTATACCTAAAATGATATCATCCAAATCATTCTTTGCTCTTTTTGCTGGACGAACAATGGACTTATTAATAACAATCGAAAGAAGTACGATTACAATAATATCAGCTACCACAAGTGCAAGATCAAAAATGATGCTTCCATTTATTCTGTAGTTGCTATGTCTGATGGCTTCTGCCACTTCTCCTTTTGCTGTTTCAAAAACCGCGGTATCATTATTTTCCACTGCTTCTTCATATTGTTCAAACTGTTCTATAAGCACATTATTCTTTCCTCGAATAACTTGTAATGCCATTAAATTCAAGACTGTAATCAAAACTGCAAAAAAGCCTACAGACACTAACATTGTTACTAACTTTTTTCCCAAGTTCTTTCTCTTTTTCATGTTTATTTTTCTTCTTTCTGCGAAAGGCACCAATGCGTTATGTTTTGGAATTTTCTAGCATCATTCTACCCCACCCCACAAAATTTTGTCAATACTTTATTCTCTTGATAGAAAATTTTAATCTTTACTCTGATGAGGATGGCGTGAAACACATCCGTATCAAAGCCAGACCTAATAAATGGCATGAGAATGACTGCCCTTTCTGTCACAAGTCATGTCCTGCTTATGACAAACATTCCAGCAGACCAACCACTTGGAGGGGGCTGGGAAACTGTAGGTCGCTGTGTCAATCGTGCTCTTCACGATTTAGAACCGGAGCGCTCAAGAAGACTTGATGGTCTGGTTAATATCGGCATTGACGAAACCAGTTACAAAAAGGATGATCCTGAACTTGCTATTGTGAAAGCAGCTAAAGCTAAAGCAGATGAGATAAAAGGCTCTGCATACATGATAAAGGTTCTCTGTTTCCTTTTTGATACCAAATATCATATGCATTATATAATATCTTTCTTGGGTGGAATTGGTTATCTAATTAACTACATTATTTTCTATCTAAAATATTCATAAATTCGTCACCTGTAATTGTTTCCTTCTCATACAGGTACATAGCCAGTTCGTCCAGTTTTTCCCTGTTTTCAGCAAGGATTTTTCTTGCTTTTTCATGCTCTGCTTTTACGAGCTGCACGACTTTTTCATCAATTTCCTTCTGGGTATCTGCAGAACAGGAAAGAGACGTATCGCCGCCAAGATACTGGTTGGTCACGGTTTCCATTGCCACCATGTCGAATTCATCTGTCATGCCGTAGCGGGTGATCATCGCTCTTGCAATTTTTGTTGCCTGTTCGATATCATTGGAGGCTCCGGTCGTGATCTCACCAAATACGATCTCCTCTGCCGCACGTCCGCCTGTAAATGTAGCAATCTTATTCTCAAGTTCTTTTTTCGTCATCAGATATTTATCACCCTGCTCAACCTGCATAGTGTAGCCGAGTGCACCTGAGGTACGCGGGATGATCGTAATCTTCTGGACCGGTGCTGAATGACTCTGCAATGCAGCTACCAGAGCGTGTCCTATCTCATGATATGCAACAACCTTCTTCTCCTGATCTGAAAGAACCGCATTCTTCTTCTGATATCCTGCAATAACCACTTCTATACTTTCTTCGAGATCAGATTCATTTACAACGGTCCTTCCACTACGGACAGCACGTAATGCTGCTTCATTTATAATATTGGCAAGCTCCGCACCGGATGCACCGGATGCCATACGTGCAATCGTATGCAGGTCAACATCATCAGATGCTTTTATCTTCTTTGCATGAACCTTTAAAATTGCTTCACGGCCTGCAAGATCCGGCAGTTCAACCGGCACACGCCTGTCAAAACGTCCCGGACGTGTAAGTGCCGGATCTAACGACTCCGGACGGTTCGTTGCAGCAAGAATGATGACACCATTATTTCCTTCAAATCCGTCCATCTCTGTAAGAAGCTGGTTTAAGGTCTGCTCCCTCTCATCATTTCCGCCCATTTGTCCGTCACGCTTTTTACCAATGGCATCAATTTCATCAATAAACACGATACATGGTGCCTTTTCCTTTGCCTGTCCGAAAAGATCTCGAACTTTGGAAGCTCCCATACCGACAAACATCTCAACAAATTCTGATCCGGACATTGAGAAAAATGGTACATTTGATTCACCTGCAACTGCTTTTGCAAGCATTGTTTTGCCGGTTCCCGGAGGTCCTACAAGAAGGACACCTTTTGGCATAGACGCACCTACATCGGTATACTTCTTCGGATTGTGAAGATAATCAACGATCTCTGAAAGGTTTTCTTTCGCCTCATCTTCTCCTGCAACGTCTGAAAAACGGATTCCCTCACTGGATTGCACATAAATCTTCGCATTGCTTTTTCCCATTCCAAAAGCCATCGAATTTTTTCCTCCGGCATGCTCCATCAGTTTCTTCGCCATATAATTTCCCAGTGCGATAAAAAGGATCAATGGCAAAACCCCGGTCAGCAGGAAGCTGATGATCGGTGACATCTGCTTATCGATATCTTTTGCGAATACTGCTCCACATTCATATAGCCTGTCCGTCAGGTTCGGATCGTTCATCAGACCTGTTTTATAAATATTTTTTTGATCTTTATCTGTAAAGATGATCTGATTGTCCTTAACTTCTACTTCACCGATATTCTTCTTCTCGATCATGCTCATAAAAGTTCCATAATCCGTTTCCTTTACCTGATGCTCCATAAGGATTGGTGTGACAACCAGATTAAATACGATCAGCACTATTAACACAATCCCATAATAATATGCCAGTGGTTTTTTCGGTGTTTTAACTTCTTTCATGGTCTTTCCTCCTGTTGTTCTGCGTTATGCTTTCTCCGTGCATTTTCGTATTATTTATTCTGCCATCTGACTTCGCCCTTGGACAGAAGCGGATAACAGATCAGCTGATCTGAATCCAGATTTTCGGCATGCATGTCAACCGCTGTGATCTGATGATTATCATAAGTCGTATAATAATAAATACCTTTTGCTGTATTACAACAGGACGTGTATATCGTGATCTCATATTTGCCTTCTGTCACCTCACAGCATCCACGCTGCTGATCTACGGATCCTAAGATATGGAAGAACTGGCTTACACTCTCATCCTCTTCTTCACCGGAGATCGAATTTAATTTTGTAAAGGCAACTTTCACAAATCTTGACTGGCTGGAAAGATCTCCAGGTATTCCCATTCCACCCATTCCTCTGCTATATGCATCAAGCTGTAATACTCCTGCAAAAGTACTCTCCGGCTGTTTTCTGGATACTCCGGCATAATTATTCAGTGCAAACATCTGACTCGGGAATGGTGGATTATTGGTAAGCACTCCTACCGGATTATCATATACATGCAGCCCATCCTTCATAGACTCAACAACGATACAGGCGTCTTTGTCTGCAATGATCCAGTGAAGCTGTGCTGTCGGCAGCTGTTCACTGAATGCTGTGCCTGTCAGTCTCATTGCTGCCAGCTTCTCTCTCGCCTCTGCTACAGTAGCACACTGTGTAAGGATCCATGGGATGAACTCGAACTGTGCCACCTGGCTGACTTCTGTTTCATCTTCCGGCAAAGCCTCTTCATATGCCGCATTGCCGACAAAATTAAGACCTGCCATTCCAAGGCCTTTTTCATTAACAGCATCATAATAAAGCGGATAACCTCCTGCAACAAATGCCATTCCGATCAAAGCATAATGGCTTTTTATCTTCCCGGCAAACCGGAAATCAAATTCGTAATTTCTTGGCGTTATCGTGATCTGTTCCCCATAGGAAAATTCATAATCAAGCGTTCTGCCCATATAAAAATCTTTTGTTTTGTAAGTTGCTGCTGTACACATATCGAACACCTCTTCTTTCTGCTATAATAGTCCTGCAAACAATCTCATAAACAACTGTCCGATCCGTAAATATGCACTCCGTCCTGTGCGGTACTTTTCGGTCACTTCCCTGCATTCATTCATTGTTGCTCCAAGATCATCTCTTATATCCAAAACTGTCTGACTACCATTATACTGCATTATAAGGCAGATAAGCAATCTGTCTTTTTGTCATAAAAAACCTTATCTAAATGACATTGAATGATTTATTTTCTATCTAAAATTTTATTAAACCGACTAAAGACTCCATAGTTTGTGTGTTTGACTTACTGTTTATATCTATCTTCTCCTAAATATTTTTCTAGTCATTGCAAT
>ENA-OOSB01000192-OOSB01000192.1-human-gut-metagenome-genome-assembly--contig:-NODE-192-length-34368-cov-4.835777_pt1 | contig 34368 bp, 27 predicted proteins | sample MGYA00241173_ERZ501204 | MGnify/ENA primary metagenome ERZ501204 (study PRJEB25962, sample SAMEA1965384) | human gut metagenome | biome: human gut; feature: human-associated habitat; material: faeces...
TAATAGTCATTTTAAATGATATATTTTCATTATAATTTTGAAGCTCAAAATCATAGGTAGTTTGACTTTGAGGATCTATAATTTCCATATCAAAGCGATGCTCACCCATGCATCTTATATGAATACCCGTTCCTATTTCACTTCTTATTGTAATATCTTGTGGTTTTACAATAAAACCTAAAGTATCTAATACAACTGAAGCTACTTCTTGATTTTGCATAGCATATTTAAAGCATAAATCATTTTTTAAATGAACTTCTTTTCCTCTTTTTGTTAATAAATACTCGTGAAATGTAATTTTTTTTGTACCATTTAATTATACCTCCAGCTACGTAAATCATTTAATAATTTGATATTAGCATCAAGGTACAAATGTGTCAATTACACCAAAAAAGGGTCGTTTGATAAAAATAAATGACAAAATCAATTCTATTATTTAACTTTATAGAATTCACTTAAATATTTTCTCCAAAAATAAGATTTTTCATTAAAAAAAACTAAAATTATGATTTTTAAAAAAATATTTATGAAAACATTTTTATAATAAAAAGTAAGACAATTTGCCTTACCTTTTAATTTTACACGTTGTTTTTATTCAATAATTTGATTTTTTATAATTCATCATTTTCATCTAAATATGTAATAATGATTGATATATACCGATTTTTTAAGCTATAAGCATTAATATGAGCCTTTCTTTCATTTCTTAAGGTGACATTAAGAGAATATATCTTTGAATCATTTAATATTTTCTTAAGTTGTGGCAAGTATTTTTCTTTTTTTATACCGAAAGCCTCATCCAATGGTTTTAAAGAATACTCCTTAGGATCAATATTATTCTCCCTTATATAACTTGAATTGATATAATATATGTTCATATTATCAATATCTTCTGATGATGGTCCAACAATCAATACTGAAAGGGGGCTTCTATTAAACGTCCTATGAATTTCTTTAAATAAAGAAAATATTTCTTTATTTTCATTTGATTTTGTCCAAAAACTAATAAATGATGTAAGTTTTCTTTGACTCATAAATATTTCAAAATCATCCATACTCATTGGCTTAGAATAATAATACCCTTGAATTAAATCACAATCAATTTCATGTAGGAGTTCACATTGTTCCTTTGTTTCAACACCCTCAGCAATAACCGGAAGATTAATTCTATGAGCCATCGAAATAACTGATGTTAATATCTCAGATGTCTTTTTATTATTAATATCTCCATCAAGGAATTTCATATCAAGCTTTAAAACATCAATTGGAATATCCTTAAGACTATTAAAAGATGAATATCCTGATCCGAAGTCATCCATCTCAACTATAAATCCAGCCTTTTGTAGGGCAACAACATTTTTTATTAATAAATCTTGATCATTTACGAATGCTGATTCTGTTATTTCAAGCTTAAGTCTATTTGTTTCAATTTGGTATTTATCCTTTAATCCTATAATTGTTGAAACAACGTCAATAAGATAAAAATCTTTTGTTGAAATATTAACAGAAATAGATAGTTTTTTATATTCATCATCACTCCATTTTTTTAAGAAGCGACATGCTTCTTCCCAAACAAACATATCAAGACGATTAATCATCATATTTTTTTCAAATAAAGGAATAAATTCAGAAGGAGGAACCATTCCATATTTAGGATGATGCCATCTGATTAAAGCTTCCGCTCCAATTATTGTATTATCATAAGAATTTATTTGTGGCTGAAGATATACTAAAAACTGATGGTCTTTGATAGCATCATCAAAATCTAAAATTAAATTTTGACTTCTAATATAAGATTCATTAACCTTTTCGTCATATAAGGCAATTGCTTTTGAATAATCATGGGCAATATAATGAAGTGTTTTTATAGCCCTTTCATATGCACTCTCAATATTATCATCCAAAATATTTGCAATACCAATTTTCAAAATCAATGGTGTTCTATTTATAATTTTATCAATTGATTCTTTAATTAATTTTAATCCATCGGGAAGCTTCGCGCTTTTTATAAGGATAGCAAACTTATCGCCTTCCATGCGACCATAAATAATTCCTATTTTATTATCAATAACGTTTAATGCCTTTCCCACCTGTTTTAAAATTATATTTCCCCCATTAACACCAAGCATTTCATTAACAATTCTAAAGCCTTCAAAGTTAGTAACTAAAATATCATATTTATCCTTATATGTATTATAAATTTTAGTAGCTTGTTCAAGAAAATATCTTCTGTTATATATTCCAGTGACATCATCATGTGATGTTTCATATGTTCTAAGCCTTTTTTCTGTTTCTCTTAAGGTTACATCATGGAATAAATAAACACTTGCCTGTAGTCTCTTTTTATAATCTTTAATTTCATTTGTTTCAATATCAAAATATAATATTTGGTCATTATAAGTAATAGTTAAAAGACTATTATTAAAACGATCAATATGGTCCTGACAATATTTTTCAATATCATTTAAAGAAACATTGGATTTATTAAGATGAGCTAATTCCTTCCCTTTTTTGTTAGTATATAGCAATTCCCCACAATTATCAAAAATTATAAGAACATCGTTCATATCTTCAATAATAATACCCTGAATTTTATCAATTAAAACTCTTGGAGTATACTTAAAACTTAAAAAATATATAACTATAGCTATAATACTATACATAAATATAGATGGATCTACTATAAATCTTAAAATATAGGCAATTCCATTTACTAAAATAGTTATAAATGTACATATCAAAATTGATGAATACCTAATCTTATATACAACAGGCTGTACAACACTCTCACAGATTAACAGTAGCATTGTAAGAAAAAACATACCATAACTCAAAATTTGGTGTAAAACATAAGGCCATTTGGCATTAATCAATAAATATTTATAGCCACTTTTTTCAAAAACCTCGAATGTTAGAGCATAATTTGTAAAAATATTTACAAATAACGAAATAACATCCGCAACAACTAGCCATATAATAATCGTACTTACAACAGAATTTCTTTTATGTCCCGTATAGCTATTTGTAAATGCAAGTAAAGACAATAAAAGAGCATCCTCAAGCATTAAGATAACCGTTTGACTTACTTTCATCAGCCAAAAATTATTTGACAAAAGATAAGCAAAATAAACAAAATTACTTAAAGCTGAAAAACTAATTAATACTAAAAAAATATTTCTATCTTTATTTTTAGACTTTGATGCTAAGCACGTAACATATCCTAGCAAAATGATTGCAACAAGATTAAACATAGCAAAAAAATATTTAGGCATAGAACTCACTTCCTTAAAAAACAATTTTATAACATAATTCTAATATTTTTTTAAATTAATCAACTATTCATATTGAATTTCACAATTTTTCAGATAATTATTCTTAATATTGAGTCCCGTAGTACAATTACCCATAAATTTCGATGTTTGTACCTCATTATCTTCCGGAGCATAAAACAATGTTCTACTTTGACTATTTAAAGACATCGCAAAAAAATCATTTTCAATAAAATCGATAGAATAGCCCATCATACTCATGCCATTAAGCATAATCCAACAAGAGCTGGAGTCACCTTCTTCATATAAATATTTTATATTATTCCTTGTAATTAAAATACTATCATTTAAATTTTGGCCATAATATCTAAAAATAGTTCCAATTAATGAATTAATAGTTATCTGGTTTTCATTAATTTGACCACTTACATTGTATAAAACATAATTTATATATTTATTGGTTATAATTTTATTATTAGATATATTATTAACATTAAGCATAACATCAGTTGAGTCAATATTTATAGTTATCTCATTATTCTTAACATTTTTAACATTATGAAGGATATGAACCTGAAATTTATAGCTATCAAGATATGAATCAACCGAAATTCTATTTCCTGAAAATTCTTCAATATAATTAATTTTTCCGTCTGACGTAGCTTGAGCTTCAATAGTCCTAAAATTACCTGTTCCTTTACTACTTAAATGAATTTTCATATCGTTGTTCTTTATTACAACGTTTTGTCCCTTTGACCAAATCAAACCACCAGTTGAGCATGCATCTATTTTATTATCCTCAAAGCTAATATTTGAATGTTGATTTCCCGTTCCAAGAGTAAAATTCATAACGCTCGATGATGTACCATCATCAGGAATAGTAAAATTATTTCCTTTAATTAAAACATTATCAATTTTACCTGGCGAAAACACTGCAAGAATTTCATCATGAGCAATTTTATAAAAGTTTGAATTTAAAACCTTACAATTTTTACTACCCTTTTGCCAAAAATCACGAATCCATAATGATCCTCCAGCCTCACTATCACAAAGGTTTGTAAACGAACAATTACTAATAATTACATTTTCCCAATTACTATATAAATCCATATTAGTAAATTCTCTATCCTTATTATTAATAGTTAAAGCAGTATCAGGAATCAAATAATTTGAATCTTTAATTTCTATATTTTTACTACTATGAACGCCAAGCTGCGTTTTAATACCATCAATACTTCTTTTCATATCATAGGTAATATTAAATTTTGAAAATAGTATATTAGTACAACCAGTTATATTAAAGAAAAATTCACCATAAGTACTATCATTGTAAGAATCATTAACTAAAATTGTTGAATTATTTCCTAAAATCGTAAAATCACTTTGATTATTAAGACTAATTCTATTATTACATAAATAAGCTTCTCCATCTAAAATTAACGTAGTAATATTATAATTTTTTAAGGAATTAAAGATATTTATAAATGTTTGCGAATTATCTATGTTTGGTATAAGACCTAATGCTTTTCCATTTATAACACCTTTATAAGCAATTGGTCTTGCATAAAATTCAGTTTCAAGAGCAATATCTAAGCCCATATTATCATCTACAATTTCATATGCAGTATCAAGATTTTTAATATATACAATATCTGATATTTGATAATTTTTGGTATTTAATGCTAAAATATCATCTTCTTCATTTGAATAGTTCAACTTTAAATAATCTTCTTTAAAAGATATATCTTGTCCTTCTATTTTATAAACCTTATTGTTATATAAAATTGTATTATCATTATAAATAGGTAAATTTAGGGCATTTGTAAAATAATTATAAAACGATAAAGATTCATCCTTATTGTACGATGATGCAATATTTCTTAAATAAGCCAAATCTTGATTAACATCATCTGTTAATAATATTGGTGTTGTACTTGTGATAACTTTTTCTATATTAACGTTGCATGACGAAAGTGCAATAATTGCCAAAAATGGTAAAATGATTTTCTTTTTCATATTAACCTCTCAAAATTAAATAAACATGTTCCATACATATTACCTTTTTTATTTTAACATTTTTCGGCATTTTTTTAAATACAATAAAACAAAAAACCTATAGATTTAATAAATAATATCATTCCTATAGGTTTATTTTTAATTAATTATTAAAAGCAATTCTAATTACGGTTTATTCTTCAAATATATTAGTATAATTTTGACTTTCATTTGAGGCTCCATTTAATAAGCAATATTCATAGCTTGCATCAAATGGATCAACTGTTACAGTTTCATTTGCAGAAGCCTTAAAGTCAACCTGATATATATTAACCTTCCATCACAACTTCAAAATAGCCAATATATCCACCATTAGAAGATGCTGAAATTGTAACAATTCCTTCTCCTGTAATAGTATATTCATATTTTGTCATGTCCACAGCACCAGTTGGATCAGTTGATGTTGAAATTTCAGTATCATTAAGCTTAACAACTGCATTATTCTTACCATTATAAAAGCATATATTTAACTTACAAGCTTTAGAAACGTTGAAAGAAATTGTAGCACCTGCATTAAATTTTAACCAATTATTTTGGCCATTTGATGGACATCCTTCAAATGTTACCTTTTCATATGTTGTTTTATTCGCATCAAGTAAGATTGTTTCATTACTATTACAATTTTTTACATTTGTTCCTGAATAAGTAGCACCTTTAAAATTATAACCAGTTGTTTCTGATATTACATCCTTATCACATTCTGCTTTAGCATAAATAATAGGATTATTTTCCTTAGAAGTATTAGAACGGGCAATATTCCATGTACCAGCATTTTCTAATCTGTAAACATAAACAGTTAGTTTATCTTGTGTGGTAGTTGAAACAAGAGTCGCATCATTTGTTCCATCATTAACCTTTGGAGCCGCAGCTAAATTACCAATATCAGCTGTAACTACTGTTAAGGTAACAGCTTTTGTGGTTGAAATTGTAAGTAATCCAGCACTATTAAGCTTCAAGCCACAAGACGTTGTAAATGATTCACCAGCTAAATTAGTATAAGTAATAGATGTTTTTAAATTTTTATATTCTGATTTATTAACATCAAAATTATCAATTCCTTGTGCACCATCCTCAGCATCAATGGCTTTATCAGTTGTATACCATTCAGAAACAGTCCAATTTGAATCCTTTGCCTCACATGTAATTGAATCTGAGACACCACTTCCATCACAAGCCGTTGCCGTAAATGTTACTGTTCCTGCCTTCTTAAATGCTACTTTTCCTGTGTATTTATCAACTACACCTATTTCTTCATTAGATGATGACCATTTAATAGATTTATTTGTAGCATCAGATGAAACAGCAGCCGAAAGTTGTAAAGCCACACCTACAGTGTATTTAGTAGAGCTTCCTGTAACCTTAATTTCAGAAACATCCTTTTGAGCAATTGTCGAATCTTCAGTTACAACTACCCTTGTAATATAAGTTGTAGATGTAGCTGTAATAACAATATTCTTAGCATTTTCATCATACACAACATAATCTTGTTCAACTTGAGTCTTTGTCGAACCATTATTAAAGAATAATATCGCTTCATTTTGAGTATCAGCCTTTACCTCAGCAGTTCCCGCATAATAGCCATAAACCTCGACATAAGATTTTCCCTTTACAGGAATTGTAATAGTAGCACCTTCACCACCACGATAATGATTTTTTTCTCCTTCACGTGCAAAACCTGAACATAATGCTGATTGATCTTGAGAACCATCAAATTCATAAATTGTTGATTCACCAATAACTTCACCTGAAAGTACATCGGATGATGAATCATCATCAACTAAGAAATTATTTTCAGCGATTAATCCGTCAATATCCCAGCTATTGGCAATATCCTTCTCATACTTTCCTTTTCCTGTATTATAAATACGATTTAAAATAGCCTTTCTTCCACTATATTCCTTTGATACAGTATCAGCATCTAGAATATCATTATTTCCTTCATAGCCTATTGAATCAGCTGTTGCCTTATCCATCTTCCAACCAATAATAGTTTTTGGATATTCGGTAGCTATTTGATTTTTATACCAAGGATTATCCTCTACTCCTTCACAGGTTGTATTAATATATGCAACCTGATTATAATATCCAGAAGCCCATGGAGTACGAGCAAGATATGTTGCTTGTTCCTTATTCGCTTCCTTTACAGTTGAATTATAAATAACTAAGCCCTTACCTACCTTAGATGAAACAGCCATTCTTGGAGCTGTTAAATATGATGCATGAGTTGTAGCATTTTCATCATATAAAGAGACAATTTCACACTTTTCATAAAGAGCCACTGAGCCTGCAGCTTCCATCCAAATAAAATCAGTATCACCCTCGATATAGCAGCCATAAAACCAAGCTTTGCCTGCTGTTCTTAAGGTGTCTTGATGTGATTTAAATGAACAGTTATATGCAACTGTATTACCCTTAGTATCTGTACCTAAAACCTCAGCTTGCACATCACCTTTATGATCTGCACGTGACCAATCGCTTTCCAAGGTAATATTTTCAAGAATAATATTTCCTGTTCCTTGAATTTCTAAAAGCTCACGACCACGCATTTTACCCATATCGCTTCCGTGACCTTTAATAATAACATCTGCTCCATATTTTGTATCAGTTGCACCAACGATTTTAATAGTAGCAGAGCCATTATAGTTTAAACCATTTTCATTATAAGTGCCCTTTTCAAGCCTAATTGTATAAGTGGCAGTATCTCCACTTGTAGGAATTGCTGCAAGTGCTTCTTTAATTGACTTATACTCAACACCATTTAATTCAATCGCAGCATGAACCTCTGGGGTTGGCGTTGGGGTTGGTGTAGGATTTGGCGTTGGGGTAACCGGTGTTGTTGGCGTTGGCGTTGGGGTTGGCGTAACTACACCTCCAGTCGTATTACTTGGAGTCTCCGTAGGAATAATTCCTGATATTTTGTCACATGATGTAACACCTACTAAGGCTCCACCAGCTAATAAAATAGCTAATGTCTTCGAAACAATTTTCTTTTTCATCTTTTTTCTTTCTCCTTCTTTTTTTTATAAAACGCCCGATGTAAGCGCTTTATTAGAATGATAAGATTATAGCAAAGTAAGTTTTACTTGTAAACGTGTTTTACTAAATATGACATAGTTTACTTAAATTTCGTTACACTTTTTTTAAACTTGTAACGATTTTCTATTTGCAAAATGTAAGCGTTTTATTTATAATATATTTACTAAATGTTTTTGTTTTGCGGAGGAATATATGGAATTTTCAAATAATAAACGAGCCCAAGATTCGCAAAGAGCAATATATAAAGGATTAAGAAGACTTCTTGAAAGAAAAGATTTAAAGGATATTACGGTTGTTGTTCTTCAAAATGAATGTAATATTTCACGAGCTACCTTTTATCGTAATTACCGAAATATTATTGATGTTTTAGATGTTATTTTCAAATGGTATTTTAATGAATATCAAGAATTAAAAAAAGAAGAAAATGATAAGCTTCTTTTCTTCTTCCGTTATTGGTATTTACATCGTGACCTTTTGACTATTATTGTTGAAAACAATCTCGATATTATTAAAAATTGTATGATTAGAGATTCTAAGCCAAATACAGATCCATACTTTATCGAAATTAAATATGGACTTGTGACATCCATTATCGTATATTGGTCTAAAGAAAGAAAAACTTCTCCTGAAGAATTATATGAAAAAGTAAAAAGGATGCTTGATGTTAAAGCCTACGAATTGATTACAAAAAACTAAAATAGCACTTAAAATGCTATTTTTTTATTTATCTACTCATCAAAATATAAATAATACAAATTGGTAAGCATTTAGTTTATTGCATCATAATCATTAGATTTTTTTATTTTTCCCTCTTATAATTTATATCAAGTTAATAAATGGCTTATCTGCCTCTGCAAAATCTAAATTTTGCATTTCTTTTTTTGAAGCCCATTTATAATCAGTATGTTCTGTTAAGGTTAGATTCCCGGCAATTAATTTGCATTTATAAGCATATAAGGTAATTCCAAAATCAGCAAATGGTTCAATATGATGATATTCATACGTAGATAAACCAATATACTTAATTGGTAAAATCTCTGATTTTAATTCCTCTTTTATTTCTCTGATAATTGTTTTTTCGTGCGTTTCTTCTTTTTCTACCTTACCACCAGGAAATTCCCATTTTCCTTCTAAAGCTCTTCCTGGACCTCTTTTACAGCAAAATATTCTACCTTTTTCGTCTTCAATTAATGCACAGACAACCTCATAATGTTTCATCTTATCACCTTTAATTAAATAAATTTCATCTATATAAACATTACCATATAATGAGGTAGTGTTTTTTTACCATCTAGAAAACCAACATTACCATTTACAAACTTATATGATACCTTAGGATGATACTTATTAATAAAACTATTTAAAGATGGCGTTGAATCATTTCCTGCCTTTACTTCAATTGGAATTACTTCACCATTCTTTTCAATCACAAATTCAATTTCCATAGAAGAATTTTGAGTTTTATAATAATAAAGCTTATATCCTCTTTTCAAAAGTGACTCGGAAATAATATTTTCATAAATTCCACCTTTAGCATTGCCTTTTAAAGTATTATTTAAAATAGCAAGCTTTGTTTCAGGCCCATATAAATATAATAGCAACCCTGTATCATTTAAATATAATTTAAATTGATCATCCATTTCATAAGCAAGCAATGGAATATATGCTTCATTAACATTTGAACATTTATTAACTAGGCTTGAATCACATAACCACTTTATACTTCCACCATATTTTTTACTTGTTTTACCTTTTTCAACTACACTATATTGAAACTTCTTGTATTCTTTAGCAAGCTGCTTTGGAATTGAATCATAACATTGCCTTACTTTAATTTTTTCTTGCCCTTTAGCATGCTTAGAAATATCATCTTGATAATCAGCCAAAATCTTTCCTTGTATTTTTGAAGCCTCTTGAAAATTATTTGTATCAATAAAAGTTTGAACAACCTCTGGCATTCCTCCAACAATCATAAATTCTCTAAATAATTCTAAATATTTATCATTTAATTCTTTAGGAACTTCTTTATTACTAATATAAAAATCTTTTAAATATGCTATTGCATCATCATTATATCCTTTTGCCCATAAAAATTCTTCAAAATCAAGTGAATACATTGTTATTTGTTCTTCGTATCCAACAGGTAATGATGTTGGTTCAGTTACATTTTTATCATCATCTTCAAGATAAGATAAACCTAAAAGTGATCCTGAAGAAATTACATCAACACTACCATCTTCTACCAAAAATTTAACAGCAGTTCTAGCTTCAGCACAAACCTGAATTTCATCTAAAAATAAAAGTGTCTTAAAAGGAATTATTTTTAAATTAGGAATATATGCACTCAACCTTTTAAAAATTTCTTCAGCTGATAAATCACCTTTAAAAATGTTCTTATATAAAGGATTCTTTAAAAAATTAATTTCAATATAGCTTTCATACTCATTTCTACCAAACTCTCTTACTAAGTAGCTCTTCCCAACCTGTCTAGCACCTTTAATAATTAAAGCAGATTTATCTTTTTTTTGTTTCCAGTTAATTAAATACTTATACATTTTTCGTTTAATCATTTCAATCGCATCCTTTAGTACAATATGATTATATCATATTTTTTTAAAAAAGGAATATTTTTGGATAGCTATTTTAATATTTTCGGAATATTTTTTGACTATTATTTTATCAATTTTGGAATATTTTTGGACTATCTTTTAAGAGCTTTTGGAATATTTTAAATTTTTTTTAACATTTCTATTGCACATTCTATATCTACAGAGCAATCAAAACCTGTACGTTTAGCATTTTTCTCCATACATTCGATTAATTCCTTTGATTGAAAATGTTCACTCAAATCATCAAATATAGAACAAACATAACTAATATCTTCTTTAGAAATACTATCAAGATATTGCATTGTTTCATTAAGGTTAACAGAAAGTATATCATACATTTCTTGCCAAATTCTTTCTTGTGTACAGTCATCATTTAGTTCAAGTTTCTTATTTTCTTCAATTAATTCTTCTAATTTTTTTATATTAATTTATTTCATTCCTTTCTTTAATTATCAATAATTAAATATTAATTTCTTTTCACTTGCTCAAACTTACCACTTGCATTATATTCAACATATAATTTGCGAGTATCATTTACTAATTGGCTAAGAAGTTTTTCAATAATGTTTGATTTCTTGTATTCGATTGTGTATAAAAATCCTTTATATGGAGCATCACTTCCATCATACAAATGATAATCAATTTCATCTTCAATAATATCTCCATTACCATCTTTTAACAATAAATTGATTACAACATCGCATACATCATTTGCATCATTTATAAGCCATAATTGGTCATCTAAACCACCCAATTCAAAATGATATTTTTTAATTTTGATTTCATTCAAAAAATCATCCTTAGAAATATATTCTTTACTTAACAATAATAATAATTCATTCTTGACCTCCAATTAAAAATGACATATATAAAGGAATAGTATAAATATTATTATTTTGACCTATATTACCATTAATAAGCTTTATAGCATTACTAACATTATATTTATCATTTTTTAATAATTCATTTAATGATTTAGTATTACCATTTGTAGATTTTACCTCAACAGCAACAATTTCATTTTTTATTTTGGTTATAAAATCTATTTCAAGCCCAGAAGGTTTACTAAAATAATACAAATTTTTACCATTTTTTATAAATGATTCAGCAATTATATTTTCATAGATTGCGCCTTTATATATTCCCATATCTTTATTAAGTATTTCATTATATGTATCATTTCCTAGCATAGCCATAAATAAGCCTGTATCTGTAATATATAATTTAAAGCATTCCTCATTTTTATTACCTTCTAATGGTAATTCAATATTGTTTAAATTATAACATAATTTTGCAAGTCCAAATTCTTCAAGCCAAGTTATTGCAAATCTATACTCCCTTCCTTTAGCCTTCTTATCAATTTTACTATATTGAAATTTTTTATTTTCTTTTGCAAGTTGAGAAGGGATAGAATTATAAACCTCCATAATTTTGGTAAGCTCATTCTTATCTACATATTTTTCTTCCTCTTCATCAAGGTGCTTTGCAAAATCATCCTTGTAGTTTTCCAAAATTCCTATTTGAATATCATATACTTGATTCAAATCCTTTGTTAACAAGAAGGTATTAACTGCATCAGGAAGACCACCAACACATAAATATTCTTTATAATATTTCATAAAAGAATTATTAACAGTTTCACTAACCTTTTCTTTCTTTTTATAGCAATCCTTTATATAATCTATTAAATTATCATCAATACCACGAGCCCATAGGTATTCTTCAAAATCCATAGAATACATTTGAATAGGATATTCAAAACCAGTTGGAATTCCTTTTCCTTTTTTCTTATTATAACCTCTTAGTCCAATTAATGATCCAGTACAAATAATATCAAATCTACCATCTAACATAAATGGCTTTATAGAAGCTCGAGCATTTACACATTCTTGAATTTCATCAAAAATAAGAACTGTTTTATTAGGAATAAATTTATTACCTGGAAGAGCAGCTGACAAATCTCTTATGATATCATCAACAATTAAATCTTTATCAAAGATACTTTTTATTGATTCTAAGTCCATAAAATTTATATATACAACATTTTCATATTTACTTTGACAATACTCTTTAACAACTGTTGTTTTGCCAATTTGTCTTAGGCCTCGTAATATAAGGGCACGTTTTTTTATTTTTAAAGAATTTTCCCATTTTTTAATTTCATTCATTATTTTTCGTTTAAACATATCTATCACCAATTTAAGTATACACTTTTTTACAGTCACTTTCAATAGTATATTACACCTTTTTATAGCCACTTTGATAAACAATTTGCACCTTTTTCAAGCCACTTTTTGATAAAAAATGCACTTTTTTCTAATCAGTTTTATAAAACAATTTATTATTTATATATTTAAAACATTTATCTAAATATAAAACTTTTTTTATTCATTTAGTTAAATGACATTTTAGCTTATTAAATAAATTTTGTAATTAGTTTTAAATCTTAATATGTGTTTTTATATCCTTCTTGAATTTCTTTTTCATCAAATTCAATCCAAGAACCTGTTTTATTTAATATTGTTATTTTTTAGGGATATCAAATATAACTGGATTTTTAAAATTATACATATATGCTCTTTTAAATTTCTTTTGACCCAAATAATTATTAGATTCAATTTCATCTTCAGCATCTTCATATGTAAAATTTTCTCCAACATGCCAATACACATAATCTTCATAAGATATTTGATCTATTGATATAAAATCAACATGTCCATAAATACGATTTGTTTTACTTTTTATTAGTGCAATTTTCCCTCTTTTATTAGTAGGATGAAGCCTTACATCACATGGTCTTACGCCTTTTAATATAACTAATAGGTATTCTTCATACATTGATAAAGCATACATTTATATCTTAACCTCAATTCAATCTTTTTATATTTTCTTTACTTTTTGCATTTCTTCAAAAATTGTTTTTGGAAGCTCATACTCTAATTCAAAATCTATTGTTATAGGTTTATTTCCATCATAATAAATAGGTCTTACTTTACCAACATATATAAAATACATATTTTCTTTTTTATCTTTTCTAACAAAAAGATGCAGTGGTTTCGTTCCCTTAGTAAAAATAATACCTCCCTTACTATCTTGCGTCGTCCCATTTGGCGATTGCCAATGAAAAATTCTATTAGATTTAAAATAATCATCATAATTTAAACTATCCTTGATACCTTCACTTTTATTAATATCTGCAAACAAGTAATAATTATCATAACTATCATGCCATACTCCTTGACCTCGAATTGAAGACTCAATTTTTGTATAATTTGATAATTTACCCATATCTCTCATTTTATATGATTCATATATTTTTAAAAATGGTAATCCATAATTAATATTTTTAAAATCATCCAAATATCTCAAAATTCCATATTCAGTTAAATCAAGTAGATGTAAGAAGACATCTTTATTCTGCAAAATATCTTTTGTTTTAAGTGAAAATGAAATAATATCATCCCTAATTTCAAAATAGTTTCCATATTTTTTAAATTCTTCTTTATCTAGATAATCACCTTTAAATGAATTGAAAGTATGTCTTGCAGATGCCACATCCAAATTATCAACCAATTTTTGTAATTCTATAAAGAAATCTTCAAATTTAACATTTTCATTTAATAGAATCATTTTTAGCAATAAAAACTCATTTATTCTCCTTAGAGGCATCAAATTACTAAAATATTTCAATAACTGATTTTCTTCTAAATTTAAATTATATTTATTTTCACCTAATACCTTTTCAATAAACGCTAAATAATGTCCAGCGTAATTAATATACTTAACCGGATCTGGTGCATTATCACAACTAAAGAAATCAATTAAATTTAATATTTTTTTACCCTTATAATTTGAATATTCATTATAGCTTTGTCTTAAATATTTTAATTCATTAAAATTTGTATTATTTAGTTGATTAATAATTTCTTGTTTAGTAATTGGGTCTAACTCAATATTAGTATTCCCTCTTAAATTATTAAAATTATTTTTAGCTCTTACAATAACTCCATCTTTATCATATTGCTTACCTGATAGAGCTAAAGCAATCATATAATTTCTATTGTAATTTGAAATAAAATCCAATACAGTTAAAAATTCTTTTGACTGAGCTTTTCGTAAACCTCTACCTAATTGTTGCGTGAAAATAATAGGTGAAGCAGTTGGTCTTAACATTAAAATTAAATTAATACACGGAATATCTACTCCCTCATTAAAAATATCTACTGTAAATATAACCTGTATTTTATCATTTTCGTCTTGAAGTTTTTTTATATATTCTTCTCGTGTTTCTGGTGAATCTTCACCGGTAAGACAAACACTTGGATATCCTGCCAAGTTAAATGCATCAGTCATAAATTTAGCATGTTTTTTATTTTGACAAAAGCCTAATGCTTTTCTTTTTTCACCATCATGCCCATAATGTTCCATTTTAGAAATTATAAAACTAACTCTGTCTTGAGCAGCCATTAAAGCATCAGCAATCTTATCTACATTTCTATAATCTATATTAGAAAGATCTACATTATCCCTAATTCCAAAATAATGAAATGGACATAACAAATCATGATTTAATGCTTCTTCCATTCTTATATCAGATGCTATATTATAATCAAAAAGTTTGTAAACATTTTCGCCATCACATCTGTCAGGCGTAGCCGTTAAACCCAACATAAATTTTGGATTAAAATAATTCATAATCTTTTGATATGATGGACTAGTGGCTCTATGAGCTTCATCATAGATTATATAATCAAATGTATCATCATGGAATAAAGAAAGATTATTATCTTTACTCATTGTCTGTACCGTTGAAAATAGAAAATCTTCATTAATTTCTTTTTTACCACCACTAAAAAAACCGTATTTTTTAGTTTTAATCACTCTTTCAAATGATGCTTTTGCAGATTTTAAAATATTTTCATTATGAACTAAGTAAAGGACTCTTTTTGGTTCAAATTGTAATACATCAAACACTACAAAAAAAGTTTTGCCAATACCTGTACTTCCGATTGCAATAGCTTTATTTTTGCCTTGTTGTCTAAGTTCTTTTAATCTTTCTAATGCAAGCTCTTGAAAATAATTAGGCACTAAAACAATGCCTTCTGCATCTAATTCCGCACTACTTCTGATTTTTTTAATTTTTTGATAATAATTTTCATACTTTTCCACAAATTCATCAGTTACTGTTGTAGCTTGATTCATAAGTATATCAAATTCTTTTAAAATGTTTTCCACTACTTTATTATCTTTTTTTGAAATAATTTGAAGATTCCATTCAATATTTGACTTTAATACACTTTGGGTAATATTGGCCGAACCAATTAAGATTTTATAGCAATCATCATATTCAAAAATTTAACCTTTCTATGAAAACCTGCAGTCTTTTGATTAACCTTGTACAGCTTATAACAAAAAATTCCTAGAGTTTAGCCTAGGAATCAATTAATTTTTATTTAAGTTTTAAAGTCAAATCATTAAGCTTATTTTTAACGTCTTCCGATACCATACCTTTAATAGTTATAGTATCAATAATATTAATATCTTTTAAATTATCTAACAATAACTTCATATTTTTATTAGCCATAGGTGCCCACATTCCATTTTCAATTAATGCAACATCACGCTTTTGATAATTATGGTCAATCAAATGATGAATAAACTCCTTCATATAAGGAAATATATCTCCATTATATGTTGGTGATGCAAGTACAAGCTTAGAATACTTAAATGCTCCTTCTAAGACATAAGATCCTTCAGTTCTTGCAAGATCAAATATTTCTACATTTGTATTTTCTTCCTTTAACTTATCATATAAATATTTACAAGCTTTCTCTGTATTTTGATATACACTACAATAGCAAATACAAACACCATTAGTCTCAGGCGCATAGCTACTCCAAGTTTTATATAAATTTAAATAATATCCTAAATTTTCTTTCAAAATTGGTCCATGAAGAGGACAAATAATTTTAATATCAAGTGAAGAGGCTTTATTTAAAACATTAGTAACATTTTGACCAAACTTACCAACAATTCCAAAATAATAACGTCTAGCTTCATTTAGCCAATCACTTTCATCCATGCTAGAGCCAAATTTACCAAAGCCATCAGCTGAAAATAATATCTTATCATAAGAATCATATGAAAAAATCACCTCAGGCCAGTGTACAAGTGGAGTCGCGATAAATGTAAGTGTATGTCTTCCAAGAGATAATGTATCTCCTTCTTTTACAACAATTCTTCTTAGATTATAATCCTCACCAAATAAATTTTTCATCATATTAAATGCCCCAATTGATGAAACGATTATAGCATCCGGATATTTTTCCATAAAAGAATCAATATTAGCTGAATGGTCAGGCTCCATATGATGCACCAAAAGATAATCAGGCTTTTTATCACCTAGCACTTTCGCAAGGTTATCTAACCATTCTTCTTTAAAATTTTTATCAACAGTATCTAATACACAAATTTTATCATCCAAATGAACATAATAAGCTGTTTTTCCAGTACAATGATAGACAATACTTTTAGCAATTTTATTCAAAATCCCCATAGTATATTATCCTAATTTATTATATTTTTTAATGACTTGATTGTTTATTACCAATCTCCATATTTATCATAAAAATGATTTTACTTCACTTTAGCATGTGTATTATCAATTCATCAATAATATATTCTTTTAACAATTCTAATTAAATATTTAATTTGATGAAAGAATCTTTTTCATCATCATAATATAATGCATCAGGATATAATTTTATGAAAGCAGCTTCAAACAAATTTAAAATTTTATAATTATTATATTCAACATCTAAAACATGAGCATTGGCAAATGGTAAAGTAACATCAGCCGATTCAAATTCTCTTAAGGCTTCTTTTTCAGTTTCAGATTCTCCAAATTCATTTACATCATTTATATCAATAACCAATAATGCTTTATTTTTCTTATTAGGTACCCAGTAATTTTCAAATGGTTTAATGCCACCCAAATTATATTTTAAATTAGCTAATTTTAAAATTTTCTCTAAAGAATCCTTTGTTATAAATTCTTTTGTAATATAACTAATATTATTCATTATTCTTACTTCCCTTCTTTTGTTTTTTAGGATCAAATATTATTTTTTTCATATTAGGATTTTTATTTTTTTCTTTTAGATATTTAACTAAATTTTTTTCTCTTGAAAAAACATTAAAGCCTTCTTTATTTAGTTGTTTTCTTTCAGTATTGTTAAGGTTTGGAGCCATACCAATAGGTTCTTTCACTGAATACCGTTGATATTTTCTTAATTGCTTTCCAATTCCAGACTTTTTTTCACAAGTCTTCACTTCAATATTAGCATATTTAGTTTCAATGTCAATATCAGTTATTCTTCTATTTCCATCATAAATATCCTTATCCATGGCAATGATTTTTATTCCATTTAAACGCAGTTTTCTAGCAACTTTTCTTTCATATTTTTTTCCTTCAATATTCCCATGTTTTTTTCTTTTATAATGATTTAAAAAAAACATTTTCACACCACCTTATATAATCTTTGTAGTTTGCCCCCTACATCTATAATTATAAAGAAATATAGTATTTATGACAAAACCCCATATTACAAAATATTTGGTGTGGTATTTTTATGTAATATTATAGTAATAAAGCCATTTTATTGGTATAATTTAAATATTTAGAGTGTGATTATTACACACCAAGGAGGTATATATGGCAAAAACAAAATACAAAATTAGACTTTCATTCACAACTTATTATACTTTATTAAATGATATGTATACATTTAATTTTATTAAAGAAAATGGCGACCCAAATCAAAATAATTTTTACAACACATTAATCTCAAGCTATTATAACAATTTAAAATATAGATACAACGAAATTAATGATTATATTTTTAATGAGCTCTATTCTCACATTAAAGATAAAAACAAAATCAGTAAAATTGCCAATTCATTAAATACAAAAATAAATGAAATATATCATTCAGATTTTAATTATAAATATCATAATTTTGATATTTATATTTATCCTACTAAAGATACAGCCTCAATGTATGATGAAATCGAAAATAATGAATTAAAAATTGAATCAATGAGTGAGTTTATAAGAAATCTATTTAATGAATATGCAAAGGCTCCTTCTTATGAAAGAGAATCATGTCTATATTTGAATCATATAATTAAAATTAAAAAGGCAATTTCGAATCAAAATGTGATAATTATCAGAAATACTCGAGACGCTGAAATACATTTAAAACCATTTTCTATCATCCCATCGAGAGAAGAAACTTATAATTATATTGTTGGAATAACTGTAAATAATAAATCAAATGTGAATTTTTCAATTAAATTATCTAGAATTAAATCCGTAACAATTTTAAAACAATACTTTTCATTTAACCAGGAAGAACTTGAAAACTTTAAATTTCAATTACAAGATGGACCTGAATTTTTGTGTAATGAAACAAATCACGCAATAATTAAATTTAGTAAAGAAGGTGTAAAAAAATTTAAAGCTTGTTATAAGGATAGACCAGTACCTACAAACATCAATGATGAAACAGGTGAATATATTTTTGATACAGACCTCAACAAACTATATTTATACTTATTACAATTTGGTAAGCATGCTAAAGTAATTGAGCCAATCGAATTAAAAAATAAGCTTAATAATTTTCATATGCAAGCTATTGATAATGACTAACAATTATATAAAAAAATCATTTTTATCAATTTTAATGATAACAATGAATTGTCGGTTCCATAAAATACAAAACTTTGCATATCCAAAAAGTAAAAAAGCAAAGTAGTATATAGTGAAGCCATTTTTTTAGTAGTAACAATGAGTTGTAGGCTCCCCAATACATGTACTTCCGATTGCAATAGTTTTATTTTTGCCTTGTTGTCTAAGTTCTTTTAAAATATTTTCCACTACTTTATTATCTTTTTTTGAAATAATTTGAAGATTCCATTCAATATTTGACTTTAATACACTTTGGGTAATATTGGCCGAACCAATTAAGATTTTATAGCAATCATCATATTCAAAAATTTAACCTTTCTATGAAAACCTGCAGTCTTTTGATTAACCTTGTACAGCTTATAACAAAAAATTCCTAGAGTTTAGCCTAGGAATCAATTAATTTTTATTTAAGTTTTAAAGTCAAATCATTAAGCTTATTTTTAACGTCTTCCGATACCATACCTTTAATAGTTATAGTATCAATAATATTAATATCTTTTAAATTATCTAACAATAACTTCATATTTTTATTAGCCATAGGTGCCCACATTCCATTTTCAATTAATGCAACATCACGCTTTTGATAATTATGGTCAATCAAATGATGAATAAACTCCTTCATATAAGGAAATATATCTCCATTATATGTTGGTGATGCAAGTACAAGCTTAGAATACTTAAATGCTCCTTCTAAGACATAAGATCCTTCAGTTCTTGCAAGATCAAATATTTCTACATTTGTATTTTCTTCCTTTAACTTATCATATAAATATTTACAAGCTTTCTCTGTATTTTGATATACACTACAATAGCAAATACAAACACCATTAGTCTCAGGCGCATAGCTACTCCAAGTTTTATATAAATTTAAATAATATCCTAAATTTTCTTTCAAAATTGGTCCATGAAGAGGACAAATAATTTTAATATCAAGTGAAGAGGCTTTATTTAAAACATTAGTAACATTTTGACCAAACTTACCAACAATTCCAAAATAATAACGTCTAGCTTCATTTAGCCAATCACTTTCATCCATGCTAGAGCCAAATTTACCAAAGCCATCAGCTGAAAATAATATCTTATCATAAGAATCATATGAAAAAATCACCTCAGGCCAGTGTACAAGTGGAGTCGCGATAAATGTAAGTGTATGTCTTCCAAGAGATAATGTATCTCCTTCTTTTACAACAATTCTTCTTAGATTATAATCCTCACCAAATAAATTTTTCATCATATTAAATGCCCCAATTGATGAAACGATTATAGCATCCGGATATTTTTCCATAAAAGAATCAATATTAGCTGAATGGTCAGGCTCCATATGATGCACCAAAAGATAATCAGGCTTTTTATCACCTAGCACTTTCGCAAGGTTATCTAACCATTCTTCTTTAAAATTTTTATCAACAGTATCTAATACACAAATTTTATCATCCATAATAACATATGAATTATAAGTCATACCATCAGGAACCTTATATTGTCCTTCAAATAGGTCAATCTTTAAATCCTTAACTCCAACATATTTAACATCGTTTGTAATCATAACATAATCACCTCTAATAGTATTTTACACTTTTATAAAAAAAGATTAAAGGAATTTGCTTAAAAAATAGTCTCACTTCAAAAAAATACTCAGGATTTAACCTAAGTATTTTATACATTTAATTATTTTTTCTTTGTTTTTGCAATTTTTTCACAATTTTCACTAATTAACGTTCTAAGTCTATTACGATTTTTACATTTTAATTTTGAAAGGAAAACATTAGATTCAGCAATATACTCTTGACAAATTTCCTCATCATCTGTTCTGTCAATTTTTTCAATAACCTCAATTTTAGTATTATTAATTTTCGCAAAATATTCAATAAGCTCATAGCCAACACTTAAAAGTCTACTTTTATGTTCAATGACAATAATGTCTACCTCTTTTCGATTTATCATCGAAATCAATTTTTTAAGATTATCTCTTTCATAATCAAATGCTGAAGCTACATCAGTAATAATTTCATATTTATCATATTTACCTGCTATTGCAGTCTTAATCTTTTCGACTTGAGCATCAAGTTCAGCTTCTTTTCCTTCACAAACTCTAGCATATATAACAACATTTAAATCTTTTTTATATTTTCTTTCTTGTGTAAATGCTAAAATGCTATCTTCAGTATAATAACGATATCCATTATTTTTTACATAAGCAGGCTTTAAAACCCCTGTTCTATCCCAATTTCTTACAGTTTGGGCGGTAACACCAAGCATTTTAGTAACGGTTTTAGCTGAAACGTATTTCATAATTAAAAACTCCTTTTCTTACTTAGGTACATTATATCACACTTTTATAGTTTTAAAAAGCATTAGTTTTTTTCGAAAAAAACTATTATTCTGATGCAGATAGACTTCTTTTTCCTGTAATTTTCTCAAATTTCATTTCAACTATTAACGAATTATTAATTCCTCTACATCTTTCTAAATGATAATCTGATTATAATGCTCTAAAATCCTTTTTAACTCTAATTGCACTGGCATTTATTAAAATTTCATTTATTTCATCTTCCTTTAATACTTTTCTATCATATCTTCTCATTTTTTCTCAAATAAAAAAAGTGAATCAAAAGACTCACTAGTGTATTCCAACAAAATATTTTTTATGACAATCCTTGCAAATATAAACATCATCTTTTTTATTTATAAATTCAAGTTTCATACAATATGGACAAAATGCAGTCCTTACTAGCTGATAGCTTAGCCTGCATAATCCTTTTATAGCTTAATTCAGTTGCATCATATTTTCTTAAAAGCTCATTTAACTCATCTTGATTACAAATTAAATTATAGGAAAGTTCATTCCCATCTGGTGATAAAATATTAATACTTGCTTCAAACATCTTAAATCCTTCTTTCTTTAACAAATAGAATTTTATCACAAAAGAAATATAATAATAGTCTTGACATTTAATTTTTCCAAATTTCGATATCATTAATATCATTTAGATTAATTTTTACTTTATTATCGAAGACTAAAACCTGATTAGTAACATCAATTTTTTTGATTTTTTCAGATGTAGTAATATATTTTCCACCATTTTTCTTTAAATCCTTCTCAAAATAAGTGATTTTATAATTTAGATTTTCTATATTATCCAGAAGATAGTTGATCTTATTATTTAATACTTCCTTTTCATCATCAGATAATACTATTTTTTTTATAACCTCACGGCCTTCTTCTTTAATCGATTCCTCATAGCCCTTTAGTGCCGCAAAAGGAGAAAATTGAGCAGCCCTTTGTTCTCTTGTTAAAGGTATATGCTTAGATTTAGGTCTTTCCATATATAATATTGCTTCATATTTAGCATTCATGACCTATGACCTCCAATTTGTTCATTACGTTCCTTTGAGGTTGCACCATCCTCAAGGCTCATTCCTTTAAGTAAAGAATTTCTTCCATATTTTTCCTTTACGTTTATAATTGTTTTTTGAAGCTTATATTCTTTATCTAAAAGTTCTTTTCTTTTTAACTCCGAATCAATCGTTAAATCAATATCATCAAATAAAGTTACTTGTTTAAAATCCATACTTGGATTATAGCTTTCAGCTTTAATTAAATTATTAGCTGACATATTTAAACGCTTTATTTTAAGCCTTTTATCTGCAATTTGCTCAAATAAAGTATCAATTGCCTTTATCAATTCAGTTGTTGATGAAGTATAATACTCTAAATTAATACTTTTATGTGATGCCTTAATTGTAGCTACTCCTAGATAATCCTCGTCAATTAAATTTCTATATTCATCAGCTATCTCAGGATTTTTCAAATTTTCACGGTCATAGCCAATCATTAATGTGATTTGATTAGTAAGTAGACCCTTTTCTACCAAATCAAGTGACAATGCATCAATCATTTCTTTGATTACAATCCGTGCCTTATTAAATGAATATCCCTCACATAATACCTGTCCCTGACTTATACTTCTAGCTTTAGGCTTATATGATTTAACATCACTTATTAAGGCTGGCTCATACCCCCAAGCATGATCAATAATGAGCTCAGCATTAATTCCGAATTCTTTAAATAAAATATCTTCATTTTCTAAGTTGTTATAATTCATTGAATACAGGGCAATATCACCCATAGTATAAATACCAAGCTTATTTAGTCTTTTCTCAATTCCGTGTCCAATTCGCCAAAAATCGGTCAATGGTGTATGAGACCAAAGTTCTTTACGATACGATATTTCATCTAAGCTTGCAATTCTTACTCCATCTTTATCAGCTTTACTTTTTTTAGCAACAATATCCATTGCAACCTTTGCAAGATACATATTAGTTCCAATACCTGCTGTGGCTGTAATTCCGGTTTCTTTAAGTACATCCTTAATCATCGTTTTAGCAAGCTCATATGAAGTTTTACTACTTGATGCAAGATAATTTGTAGCATCAATAAAAACCTCGTCAATCGAATAAACATGGATATCCTCTTTAGCAATATATCTTAAATATATTCCATAAATTTTTGAGCTTATCGCTATATAATGAGCCATTCTAGGCCTGGCAATAACATAGGCAAGCTTTAAATTAGGATTAGCCTCTAATTCCTTACTATTATAGGATCTTGCAATAAAGCTATGATTAAATGCTTTATTTCTTCTTTCCATATTAATTTCTCTTACCTTTTGCTTAACCTCAAAAAGACGAGGTCTTGAAGGAACACCTTGAGCCTTAAGGCTTGGAGTAACCGCAAGACAAATGGTTTTATCAGTTCTTGTATCATCAGCTACAACTAAATTATCAATTAAGGGCTCAAGCCCACGATCTACGCACTCGACTGAGGCGTAAAATGACTTTAAATCAATACAAATATAGGTTCTATTCATTTTTTCGCCTCCTCTTAGTTATTATAGCAAATTAATGATAATTTATAATTAATAAAATTAAAAAAATCACCTATAAGCAAAATGCTAACAAATGATTTTTTAACCTTAATCATTATGATTTTTCCTACAGCAGCTGCATTTACCATCACAGCATGAGCATTTACCCTTCGTTTTAAAATATATGATCGAAGCAGCTACAGCAATAAGAATTAAAATACCAAGTACAATCCATGATGCAAGATTCATTTACATACCTCCAAAAATATGGAAAATTAAGCTGAATACACCCGAAGCTGTCCACGCAACGCCAATTTGGAAGAAGGCGATAAAAAGCATATTTTTAAGACCAAGCTCACGCTTAATAGCTGAAAGAGCAGCCACACATGGTGTATATAAAAGGCAAAATACAAGCAAGCAGAAGGCCTGACAAGGATTAAGGATTGCCATAATAGCCTCTTCACTTCCAAATAAAACCATTAAGGATGATACTACACCCTCTTTAGCAAGAATTCCTGAAATTAAGCCGGTAGTAATTCTATAATCTCCAAAGCCAAGAGGTCTGAAGATAGGACTAATAGCACCTGCAATGACAGCTAGCATGCTATCGCTTGAGGAATCAACAAGGGAGAATTTGAAATTAAATGATTGTAGGAACCAAATTATGATTGTTGCAATCATAATAATACCAAAGGCACGCTTTAGGAAATCCTCTACCTTTTCCCATAGAAGCTGGAAAACATTTTTCATCGCTGGCATCCGGTAATTAGGAAGCTCCATTACAAAGGGAATAGGCTCTCCCTTATAAAAGAACTTTTTAGAAATAAAGGCTACTAAAATACCAATTAAAATACCTAAAACGTAAAGTAAAACCATAACAAGCCAAGCATATTGCTTAAAGAAAATACTTGCAATAAAGCTATAAATAGGAAGCTTAGCTGAGCAGCTCATAAATGGCGTTAGCATAATCGTCATTTTTCTATCACGATCTGATGATAGTGTTCTAGTTGACATAACACCTGGTACTGTACAACCAAAGCCCATTAATAGTGGTACAATTGATTTTCCTGAAAGTCCAATCTTTCTTAAAAGCTTGTCCATCACAAAGGCGATTCTTGCCATATAGCCTGAATCCTCCAAAAATGATAGGAAGAAAAATAAAACAACAATTACGGGCATGAAGGAAATAACACTACCAACGCCATTTAAGATACCATCTACTACAAGCGAATGAATAATAGGATTGATATTCCAGCTTGTAAATGACCTATCAATTAGGCTTGATAATGAATCAACACCAAAGGCTAATAAATCCTGAAGCCCCTTACCAATAACATTGAAGGTTAAAAAGAAAATTAAGCCTAAAATTAAAATGAAAACCGGAATAGCAGTATATTTTCCAGTAAGAACCTTATCAATTTTTTTACTTCTTATATGTTCCTTTGATTCATGAGGCTTAACAACACAGGCCTTACAAATCTTAGTAATATAATTGTAGCGCATATCCGCAATCGCAGCACTTCTATCAAGGCCACTTTCACTTTCCATTTGTAAAACAACGTGTTCAACTGTTTCAAGCTCATTTTCATCAAGGCCTAAGGCCTTTTTTACTAAATTGTCGCCCTCAATTAGCTTGGTTGAAGCAAATCTTAAAGGAATATTTGCCGCCTTAGCGTGATCCTCAATTAAATACATAATACTATGAATTGCTCTATGGATAGCACCATTTCTTTCTGTCTCATCACAAAAATCGGTTATAGCGGGCTTTTCCTGATAATAGGCAACATGAAGGCTATGGCTTATAAGCTCATCTACACCCTCATTTTTCTTAGCCGAAATTGGTACAACCGGAATACCAAGCATTTCTTCCATTTTATTAATATCAATATAGCCACCATTTCCATTCATTTCATCCATCATATTAAGTGCTAATGCCATAGGCACATCAAGCTCCATAAGCTGAAGGGTTAAATATAGATTTCTTTCAATATTAGTCGCATCTACAATATTAATAATACCATCAGAATTACCATTTAAAATAAAGTTTCTTGAAACAATCTCCTCATCACTATAGGGTGAAAGAGAATAAATTCCTGGTAGGTCTGTTACACTTGCCTTATCATTATTCCTGATTTTACCGTCTTTTCTATCAACCGTAACACCAGGGAAATTTCCTACATGCTGATTTGAGCCTGTTAATTTGTTAAACAAGGTGGTTTTACCGCAGTTTTGATTTCCAACAAGCGCTAAATTTAAGCTATGTTCCCTAGGAAGAGGCTTCTCATCCTTCGAATTATGATATTTACCACCCTCACCTAAACCAGGGTGGCTTGTATCCTTGGCTATATTTTCCTTTATTTCTTCTTCCTTTTTTATATAGGAATTGCCAATTCCTATTTCATGAGCATCATCAATACGAAGGGTAAGCTCATAGCCATGAATTCTAAGCTCCATTGGATCTCCCATCGGAGCTAATTTTTCAAGTGTTACCTCAACACCCGGAATCAAGCCCATATCAAGAAAATGCTGTCTTAGGGCACCCTTCCCTCCTACTGATTTAATTACTGCACTATACCCAACCCTTAATTCATTTAAATATGCTTCACTCATATATAACACCTAACTTCATTAATCAATCGCTTAATTACGATTTTTTTGGAAAATGCCTAATTTTTTTAAGCCTTCCTTTAATAAGGAGCTTTCATGCTCAAGCTTCTTACGCTGATGCTCCTGTCTTTCTATTCTTCTTCCTTCCTTTGCTTGACGCTCTTTATTTAAATATTTTTCACTAATATTTGAAACAGCCTTTCTTTGCTTAAGCTCATAATCGGATAGCCTAGCTTTAGGTATCTGCTTTGAATGCTCTTCTGAAAAGCCTGCCTTTTCATTGATAAATCCTAAAATAGAGCCCTTAATACCATCAGTAGCAATTCTTTCACCCTTTTCAACATAATCGCTAATTTTACTTTCCTCATAATCCATTTTAATTGAGGTTATAAATAAATCAATATATCTTGATACAAAATGAGAGATGATACTTACAAGCATTTGTAGACATAGTGATACTAATGATACAATATTAATAATTCTATCAAAATCTGAAATAGGATAGTGATACATTTCAACAAAGGCCATTACAATTGTAAAAATACGAATTGCATATTTTATTATTGTGACAATTCTTTTAACAAAATTTCTTACTCTTTTTTTATAAAAGCTATTTTTAGATATTAAGCCAATAAGATAAAAAATAAAATAAATAAGGCTTATAGAGCCTAAAATAGCATAGATAACTAAATACATAGTATTATTTAGATTATTATAAACTAGATAAGCATAATAAAATAAAAAGAAAATCTGTAAAGCTGTTTCTACACCACGCTCAGCTAAAGCAATATCATGCTTAAGCTTTTTTAACGCCCCATAGGTATTTTCATAATGAACTAGCTCTCTTTTGTCCATATAATCACATCCAAATAATATTATACAATTATTATCATATTTATAAAGAGAAATTTAATAAAAAAATGCGATTATCTTATTTTTTAACATCTTTTTCTTAAATTTTAATCAAATAAAAAAATATGATTAAAATAGCTTTTAATTTAACATAATTTAAACTAATGCTTAAGCATTTATGTAAGCCTGTTTTTATGCTATCATAAAAATAGGAAGTGATAAGATGATTTTAAAAAGAATTAAATTAACAAATGCTTATATTGACACCTATCTACTTGAAAATTATAAGGAATTAAGCATTTCTAAAAGACCTGGAGTTTTAGTTTGTCCAGGGGGAGCATTTGCGTTTTGCTCAAATAGAGAGTCAGAGTAGGTCGCAATCGCCTTTAATAACGCTGGCTTTAACGCCTTTGTCTTAAAATATACTGTAGGAAAAGGATCAGACGCGGCTATTAATGATGGCTTTGAGGCTCTAGATTACATTACAAGCCATAAGGATGAATTTGCCCTTAATAAAATTATTATTTGCGGCTTTAGTGCCGGAGCACATCTTGCCGCAGCCGCATCTATTTATGGTAAAAATAAGCCTGATGGTATGATTTTAGTATACCCACCGATAACAGAATTTAAAGACTCTTACGATATTCTTAAAGGAATTAACGCTTCTACTCCTAAAGCCTTTATTGTACATACATTCTCTGATGCTACAGTAAGTGTTGGTCAATCCCTAATGCTAATGCAAAGGCTTTATGAAAATAATATTGAGTTTGAATCACATATTTACCGCGCCGGAGATCACGGCTTTTCAGTTGCCAATAAGGCCGTAAGTGCTGGTAATCCTAAAATTTATGATTTAGCCTGCAGCACTTGGGTCTCTATGGCAATTAGATGAATTAGTGAAGCAATAGGTGATATCGAATTTTTAAAGAAAATTGAGAAAGATGATCTTCCCCCTATTTTACTTAAGCCTTTAAAGGAATTTTTAGATAATCCTGGCTGTGTAGAGGCTATTAACCGCTATTTTCCTAATTTAATTAAAGATAATATCGAAAAATTTTCTAATTTCCTATTAGGAATGATTATTCTTTATACAGAAAAAACAACACTAGATCAAATTAATTTGCTAGCAAATGAAATAAGCAAAGCAATTGAAAATTAATAAATTAAATTGCGAAATTCATTTTTTATATTTTCTTCTAATTTTTCTTAAATACAAAATAAAATTTCATTTAAAAAGGGTCAAGCATTATGCTTGACCTTAATTATTATAGCAAATATTTTTTATTTTAGATATTCATATGCAAGACGTGGCGTATTATCCTTCACATATATAATGCCACAATACTTAAAGCCTGCCCTTAATATTAGGCCTTGCATTATTTTATTATTTTGATGAGTATCAATTCTTAAATGCTTATATTTATCTAATGCAAATTTCACTACATTATTAAATACATTCTTCCTTCTTCCTGATGATGCTAGGCGGTGAATAGTTGCGTAAGCGAAGCTATAAAGCCAGCTTCCATCATATATTTTACTATAGCTAGAATCACTGCCATAAATTAAAGAAAATACAGCATATATCCCCTCATCATCAGCTAAAACATACATATTAGATGCTTTAATATCCTCCTCAATTTGATTCCTAGTTGGATTAGAGCTTCCCCACTGTGTAGGATTACCAGTCTGCTTCATAAATTCTCTTGCATGGGCATAAATTTCTAAAATAGATGCTAAATCACTAAATTCGGCTTTTCTTATCATAGGCTATTCTATGTTTTTAATAATTTTAGTCTTTAATTTTTGAAGCTTGGAAATTGATTTATCAATTTGCTTCTGGCACTCATCATATTCATTAATATAGGAATCAAGAAGATTTGCAATCTGCTTTTTAACCTCTTTTAGCTCGCGAGTCATTTTTGCTAAAAGCTCTTCTTCAATTCCCTTAGAAATTTCCCCATTAAATGAATCATTATGCTTTAAAAGCTCCACCTCAAGGCTAGCAATTTTATGAACTAAAAGCTCATATGATGAGATAAAGGAATCAATCAGGTTGTGCATTGATTCTATTTTTTTATTTAGGGAATCACTTAAGCTAAGCATAGACTCCTTATATTGATTAACAAAGCTACGATATTTTTTAGCTAAATCATTATATTCTAAAACTTCTTGATTTAATTTTTCATTTTTTTCACTAATATAATCATCTAATTTTTCTAGGCTTAAGGCCTCATTAACATCAAGCATTATTTAATCACCTCAATTTTCATCGCCTTTATTTTGTTTTCAAGGCTTTCCTTCTTACGGTCAAAATAGCCAAGTGCGACAATATCCTTTATATCATCATTATCAAGCATACGTGATTCTGATTTAATAATCCCACTAATTTCCTCATCAGAATAGAAAATATCCTTATGCTCTCTAATATCCATCATATGAAGCATATTTGTATTATCAAGAACAATATAAATAATTCTTGCAAGGTCAATTCTCCTTTTAGATTTATATAAATTAGCATAGGAAATGAGCTTTTCTTCATCCTTGTTAATATTATACTGGCTAATATCCTTAATTACCTCCCTTAAGGAATAATAATCATCACCTGAATAGAATGCTAAATTATCAGAAACTGCATCAAAATCAAGATTTTTAAATGATTCTAAGGCTCTAAAATAATAATTAACACGATCACTTAGCATTTCATCAAGAAATAAATCTACATCGGATGATGCTAGTGGAGCAATAAGCTCCTTTAAGGCTGATGATGTAGCTTCACCTAATACAGCTTCATCCTCAATTTGAAGGAAATTAGTTCGACATCTTGTAATTCCTACATAAAGCTGATTGTAAAAGATTCTTCCCGCACGTGAATATGAAAAATCATCACTAAAAATACGCTCATATTCCTGCGCCTTGCTTGTACATAGCTTATATACTACAACAAAATCATTTTCACGCCCCTTAGCCTCTGATACGGTAAAGACCTTATCAGGGCTACATTTAAAGCCTTCTAAAAGCTCAGCCTTTGATTTTTCATCAGCTACAATATACATAATATTTTCAAGATTTTTAGCTGAGGAAATTTTACTAAGCATCCTATATCCTAATGTCTCATCCAAAACTAAATTACCATTAGTTTCAAAAGCGTAATCCTTATTACTAATTAAAGGAAGGTAAGAGCCTAAATCCTCAGATCCAAACAGCTCCTTCCCCTTTTTTCTTAAGGCCTCTAGCTCCTTACAAATAGCATCTGAATACCTATAAGTTGAAGATAATATCTGCTTCTTATAATCATTAATTCCATTAACCATATAAAGGGTTTCAATGCTTTCAAGCTGAATAAAGGTAGGATTGATGGTTTGCTCAAAATCACCAAAAAGATGTAGTGATCCATGCTCATTTTCATTATAATTTAATCTTAAAAGGGTATGAATTTGCCTTTCGGTCATATCCTGGAATTCATCTACTATAATATTTTTATAAATACCATGCTCTAAGATAGCATCTAGGCTTTGAATTACAAAATAGGCAAGGTCATTGTCATCATATAAATTATTTAAATCCATATAGGCTTGGAAGGCCTTAGATGCTTCAAATAAAATCGCAGCCTCTTGGTCAAAATCATCTCTTGTTTGACCGCGATATCCTTCAATTAGCCTAGCCTCTCTTAAAAATAAAGGATAATAATCAAGGCATTTTTTATCCTCTCTTACCGGACTTGCAAAATCATAATAGCGATTAAAGGCCTCATATAGCCTAGACTCCTCTGATATTGCCTCTAGCTGCCTAAAGATTTGGCTATATCTTTTCTTAGCCGTTAAATACCAGGCGTGAAAAGATTCCTCAGATGGCTCATCCGTGCTATTTACATAATCATCTAGTAAATCATTTAAGGCTTTAGCCTCATTTTGATTTAGACTATAGCTTTGACCAAGGAAGGCATTTGTTTCATTATCACTTACCTTGTTAATGATTTTTCCTTTATAAATTCCTCTAAAGAAAAGATATGGATAATCAATACCATATTTAGCAATAATGACATCAAGCTTAAGGCTACTTTCTTTGTTTAAGCCCTTATAGCCATTATTCTTCCATTCTATAAAGCTGTTTAAATCAATTATATTGTTCTCAAGCAAATCAGAAGGATTAAGCTTCTTTTGAGCCTGCTTAGTATATGAGCCATTATATAGAGTGTAGCCCTTAATTTCGACATTAGCGGAGGCTAAAACGTTAATTAAAAAATCCTTAGTCGTAAATACATTTTTACCAGCATGTGATTTGGTATCGTCAAATAAAATATCAATTTCATAAGAAACGTAATCGCAAAGCTTCCTCGAGTATGTAATAAAGGCTTCCTCTCTTGGGCTAAAGCTAAGGCTAGAATCAAGTGGTAAAAAATTTAAGTAGCTATGGATGGCAACATCTGTTTTACCTGTACCGGCTGCACCAAGGACAATATTATAGCCAGGCTCACCGGCAATACGTTTTTGTGTTTCATTAGGAATATATTCTCTTTTCCATTCATGGACATCATCTAAATCCTGACGAATATTTTCAAAATCAAGATTGGTATTTGCAGATACCAAATATAAAATTTTATATTCATCGCTTGCAAAGCGACGCTTATTTTGAACGAAATATAAGTCATAAATATCCTGATATCTATAAACCTTAAGACCATTATAAACATCATTTAAGGATGAAATTTCCTTACAATTTAAAAGATAGGAATCTAGCTCCTCATCAGCTGAGGTCTTAAGAAATTCCATAAAGCGATTAATGCTTTTTAAAATATTACGGTTGAAATCCTTAGTAAATGCACCCTGTAATAGGGGATCATTTTCAAGTCCATCCTCAATATGCTCCTGACGAAGATGAATATTATCATATATATCCTTAAAAAGGTAAATTTTTCTATTTTTCATAATGCCTCCTAAATAAATTAAAAAGGTTAAACATTTAAAATGTTGCTTAATTATAACATTTTTAAGCCATAATGTCCATTTTTTAGGCTTATATTAGCATATAAAATAAAGCTCCCAAAAGGAGCTTTAGAAAAAGAAATATAGCATTAAAGAATTTTATACACCTGAATATGATGAGAAGCCACCATCGATTGGGAGCACTACTCCTGTTACAAAGCCAGCTGCCTCACCTGAGCAAAGGAATAAGGTTGCACCTACAAGGTCATCAACATTACCAAATTTACCCATTGGTGTAGAGGCTAAAATCTTGCCTGTTCTTGGTGTTGGTGTTCCATCCTCATTATATAATAGCTTTTCATTTTGCTTAGTTACAAAGAAGCCTGGAGCAATCGCATTACAACGAATTCCTACATGAGAGAAATGAACTGCTAGCCACTTAGTAAAATTAGAAATAGCAGCCTTTGCACCACTGTAGGCAGGAATCTTTGTAAGTGGAGTGAAGGCGTTCATTGAAGAAATGTTCATAATTGAGCAATCCTGACGTCCTACCATATCACAAGCAAATACCTGAGTTGGAAGTAGGGTACCAATAAAGTTTAGATTAAATACAAACTCAACGCCTGCCTCATCTAGGTCAAAGAAGGTTTTAATTCCCTTAACCTCATCATCAAGCTTTGCATATTCATTATCAGTTGTTGCACGAGGATTATTTCCCCCGGCACCATTAATTAAAATATCACACTTACCTAAATCCTTAAGAATTTCGCGGTGACAAGCCTCAAGAGAGTCCTTTTTTAAAACATTAGCCTCATAAGCATAGGCAATACCGCCTTCTTCTCTAATTTCTTTAGCAAATACCTCAGCTGAATCCTTATTTAAATCAAGTAAAGCAACCTTTGCCCCACATTGAGCAAGCGCACGAGCAAGGTGAGAACAAATTACTCCTCCTGCTCCTGTTACAACACAAACCTTATTTTCTAAATTAATTTTAAAAGGTAATTTCATTTTATTTATCCTCCATTCTATCTAGGGCTTCCCAGATACCAGTAATATACATAGAGCCTAATGCTCTATCATATAAGCCATAGCCTGGCTTAGCCTTTTCATCCCAAATCATTCTTCCATGATCTGATCTTATATATTTTGTATAACCGGCATCATGATATGCCTTAATCATACCAAACATATCTAATGAACCACACTTTGAATAATGTGCTGATTCCTCAAATGACTGGTCTCCTACTAGCTTAATATTTCTAATATGAGCAAAATGAATTCTATCCATTGCCGCATATTTCTTTACTAAATGAACCATATCATTTTGAGGATTAGTTCCTAAAGAGCCTGAGCATAGAGTAAGTCCATTATAATGGTCATCTACAAGACCTAAGAATCGAT
>ENA-OOSB01000199-OOSB01000199.1-human-gut-metagenome-genome-assembly--contig:-NODE-199-length-33150-cov-2.561233_pt1 | contig 33150 bp, 27 predicted proteins | sample MGYA00241173_ERZ501204 | MGnify/ENA primary metagenome ERZ501204 (study PRJEB25962, sample SAMEA1965384) | human gut metagenome | biome: human gut; feature: human-associated habitat; material: faeces...
TTCCTTTTATTCTTTTCATTTCTCTTCCCCCATTTGGCTTCATATATTAACATATTTTTCTTATTTTTTCAACTAAAAAGACACCATTTTGGTGTCTTTAATAAATTTATTCTTGTTCTTGCCATAAAGCTTTAAGAGTAATATCACTTGTAATTTTAGTATTAAAGTCAAACTTTTTACCATTCAACTGCCACTCCACAAATTTATATCCTTCTTTTGTTGGTACCGCAGGAACATTTATCTTATTTCCCTCAACAATAGTTTGTGTTGGAACCTTACTACCACCATCACCAGTATCAAATGTAATTGAAATTGTCTTAAGTGCTCTATATTTTGCTACTAAAGTTATATCACTACTTACCTTTGTATTGAAATCATATTTTTTACCATTTAGTTGCCATGCTTCAAAAACATAACCAGTTTTTGTTGGATTAGCAGGCTTAGTAACTAATTTACCTTCTTCAACAGTTTGAGGATTTACTTTAGTTCCTCCACCACTATTAAATGTTATATTAAATGATTTTGTATTAGATTTCCATACTGCTTTAAGTGTAATATCACTAACAACATTAGCGCTAAAGTCATATTTTTTACCATTCAACTGCCACTCTACAAAAGTATAACCTTTTTTAGCAGGCGTTGTAGGAATTTCTACCTTACCATCTTTTACAACAGTTTGACTATTTATTTTAGTTCCACCATCACTATCAAATGTAACTAAAAACTTATCTTCAGTATCATCATCCTTTTCCCAGATAGCTTTTAGAGTTATATCAGAAACTACTGGTGAATTAAAATCATATTTCTTACCGTTTAATTGCCATTCTTTTAAAGAGTAACCCTTCTTTGTAAAACCAGTTGGCTCAGTTAAAATACCACCTTTTTTAACTATAACTGGATCAACAAAACTTCCACCATCAGTATCAAAAGTAACCTTAAATCCATCACCATCATCTATACCGGCAGTCCATTTAGCAACCAAAGTTATATTACTACTTACTTTTGTATTAAAATCAAACAACTTATCATTATGATACCATCCAATAAATGTAGAACCTTCCTTCACAGGATCATCAGGTCTTTTTACATAACTTCCAGATTTAACTTTTTCACTTTTAACAGGAGTTATACCAGTAAATTTAACTGTATACTCCACTACTCTAGTAGATAAAACTACACCAGTTATAATCATTATTAATGAAAGGACTAATATACCTATACCAATTTTCTTTTTCATATTTATTTCTCCCTATTATTCTTATAATAATTATTTTAACATATTAATAATTATAGGTAAAGTATCAATAAGCTTAGGATTATATTTTGTTCCTGATTTTTTATTTGCTAACTCTATAATTTTATTATCATCTATACCAGGATTCTTACTTTGTATATCATACACCCAAATTGCAAGAGCTAAACATTGTGAATAAATCGGAATATTATCACCACTTATTCCATTAGGATATCCACTACCATCATAATTCTCATAATAATTAAATAGCAAATTAGTAGAAAGTTTAACAAGTTCATTATCCATATTTTGTGATAAGTAATTCTTAGCTATATAACTTGCATATACAGGATGCTTCTTTATAAGTTCAATCTCATCTTTAGTATAATAACCATTCTTACCCATTTCCTTAGGTAAAATGTATATACCAACATTGTATAAAATAGATGCATCTAATAATTTAGAAACAATATAATCTTCCAACTTATATTCAGGATAATCCATAATTACTTGTTTTAATATTATCTCAAAGTACTCTCTTACTTTTAATATACTTTTACTATTATCACTCTTGTAAGAATCAACAACCCTATTTATTATCTCTAAGAGTTCAGTATGTTGTGACAAAACCATACTATTTAAAGAAGAACTAGTCATATAAAGATTAATCAAATTCTTAGTTCTATATTTAATAATTTCCAAATTAAATGGTTTTTCTAATAAATCTGCAATATTATATTGATATACCTTTTGTCTAGTAGCCTTGTCCTCAGCACCACTAATAGTAATTACTGGTATTTTAGATAATACATTTTTTTCTTTTAAATATTCCAAAACCCCAAACCCATCAACAACAGGCATTAATATATCCAAAAATATACCTACTATATTTGCAAATCCGACTTCTTCAAATTTATCAATTGCTTCTTGTCCATTGGTAGCCATTAATATATCATATTCATCTTTAAAAGTCTTCTTTATTAAACTCCTAGTAATAGCATCATCATCAATTATAATTAAACTTTGTTTTACCCTATTAACTTGAGAAATCATATCATTTTGAACTTGTTTATCAAATTCAGGAAACTCATTAATTAGTTGTCCTAAAAGAGTTTTAATATAATCTGAGGTTTTTTCATTTAAACTAACATCAAGAGCGTTATAAAGTTTAAATATTACATCAGAAACTTTAAATGACATACCACTAAGTCTAGATTTTAATTGTTCAAATTCAGCATTATCCTCATTCTTTTCGTTTTTAAATGATGCTGATATAACTAATTTATTATCATCTGCGGTAAATATTTTAGAAAAGTTAGTATACTTAACAAATCCATCATTATCTTTAGCTCTATAGTCAAAAATAATCTTACCGTTATTTTTTTCTATATTTTGAATAGATAAGTTATCAAAATAGTTATTAACATCATCAGGATGTATTAATGGTGTCATACTCTGCATAAAATCAAAAAATGTAGATGTAGTAACTACTTCACCATTACTAAACGAATAAACCTTATCATTAACAACATCAATAACATATACGTATTGAAATATTTTTAAAATTTCAGAACCAATAACATTATTCATCATTAACTCTCCAAATATGTATTTATAATTTGTTTCCACTTATCCTTAGCTTGTATTAAATCACTAAAATGTTCATTTACATAGTTAACATCATTTTCTTTACTCTTCATTTCATGATCATATGCAATTTGTGCAAAAGGTACTATTCCAAGTGTTCTACAATTACTTTTAAGTGCATGAACTGCAATTGCGTAATTAGGCATATCCGAATTATTTTTAAAATTCTCTAATTCAGCAAGTTGACCATCCATTCCATCATAGAAGTCTTTAATTATCTCATCAAAAGTTTCCATATCACCTAAATAAGATAAGGCTGCATCAATATCTACTCCATTACTTTTTAAAAATTCTACTTTGTTATTCATAGTTTTTATCCCTCTTTCCAAAATATTTGTTAATTAATTTATTTAATTCACTTGTACTTATCGGTTTAGATAAATACTCATCAAATCCTTCATTAATATACATTTCTCTCATTCCAGTAATAGCATTAGCAGTTAATGCAACTACAGGTGGGATTGTGTATCCATCAAGTTTCTTTAATATATGAAGAACTTCTATTCCATCCATGCCAGGCATCATATGATCTAAGAAAATTATATCATACTTATCACCTTTTTTAATAGAATCCACACATTCCTTACCACCACTCATACTAGTAATTGTAAATTTATAAGGTTGAAGAAGTTTTTCAGCAACTTTTAAATTTAATTTATTATCATCAACAAGTAAAGCATGATAATTAGAGCAATCTATATATTCTAATTCGTTACCCTTTTCTCTTTTTTCTAGTATATTTCCTAGTTTTTCATGATTACCAATCGTTTGTATAATATCAACATAGAAAGTTGTACCAGCCCCATACTCACTTTCAAACCAAATCTTTCCATCTAAAAGTGTTACAAGCCTTTTAGTAATTGCAAGTCCAAGTCCAGTTCCCTCTATTTCATTATCAGTAGCACTATCAAGCCTTGCAAACTTTTCAAATAATTTACCAAAGTCTTCTTTTTTAATCCCATATCCAGTATCTGATATTTTAAAATGAAGAAGTGCATTATTACCAAGTATTTCGTGCTTAACATCTAATTCAATCTTACCCACTTCAGTATATTTAACAGAATTACTAAGTATATTTAGAAGAATTTGAAATACTTTTGTTTTATCACCAATCAGTTCTGCAGGAATATTAGGATCAACATCAGTAACAAACTTAATTTCATCTTTATTTATTCTAGCCTCAATAATACTAGAAAGTTCTAATATTATGCTACCTAAGCTATATGGTTTATTCTCTATTCTTTCCTCTCCAGTTTCAATTTTAGATATATCAAGTATATTGTTTATTATCTCCAAAAGATTAGTTCCTGCCATATATATATGACCGACATCTTTTTTCGCAGTTTCAATATCAAATTTAGCCTCATTCATTATTCCTTCACTGAATCCAATAATTGCATTCATAGGAGTTCTAATTTCATGTGACATATTAGATAAAAAGTCTGATTTAGCTTTATTTGAATCCTCAGCTTTTTTCTTTGCTTCTTCCAATTCTCTAATTAAATAAAGATCAGGATTTTCAAATATAAAATATAAGATATACATATCAAGTACAAAACTAGAAGTAATTATTAATAACTGTGGAAACATAAGCTGTACTACCATAGATAAAGCTGTTTGTATTATTCCTATTATAAGAGGCATTTTGTTCCCCTTAATTAATCTTCCTTTTTTCCTAACAACACCAATTGAAAATATAACAACCGCAAATATTCCAACTATATATAAATAATATAATGCAGGGCCAGAAATATAGGCATACTCTTCAGTAATAACATTATTAAACTTGAAAAACATAGAAGAAACAATTGCTATTAAATAAACAATAAATATATATAGTATAGATTTATTGCCTTTTATATATTTAACAAAATCTTTCTCTTCATATAAATAACCAATTGAAGTAATATAATAGCAACAACTAATTATCCATGATATAGTTAGAAGTCCATTAATTCTAACCATATTCTTAGAGAGTATAGTATTTGCTCCATCAGTATATAAAATAACCACCGCGGATATTTCACTTGCTATGACAAAAACAAGAAGAACAAGAAGTATTTTAAAGAACTTATTATCAATACCAGTCTGCTTAGATTTATAAAAATATACTCCAAGTAGTAATAAAGCAAATAAAAATCCACCAATAGATACAAGTATAGATCCTAACATATTACTACTCCCCCTTATCCTTCTTAAAATATTTTTGCAACAATTTATTAAGTGTCTTTATATTAATAGGTTTAGATATATAATCATCAAATCCCTCTTTTAAATACTTTTCTTCCACTTCAGTTACAACATTTGCAGTCATTGCTACTACAGGAATTTTATTTCCCATCTTTTTAAGAATTTTAATAGTACCAATACCATCTAAATTAGGCATTAAATGATCAAGAAAAATCAAATCATATTTATTGCCATCTTTTATCTTTGAAATACATTCTTCGCCACTAGTAGCTTCTTCTATTTGAAGATTGTATGAAGAGAGTAATCTAGATGCAACTTTTAAATTCATTTTATTATCATCGACAATCAAAACTTTATAATTTGAACAATCAAAATAGAAATTCTCTTTATGAGTAAGACTATATTCATCTGTAATAGAAACATTTCCAAGCTTACTCTTATCTACTACTTCTTGTGTTAGTGTTATATAAAAAGTTGTTCCTATTCCATATTCACTCTCAAATTTAATATCTCCCCCTAGCATTTGAACTAAATCCTTTACAACAACAAGACCAAGTCCAACACCACTAGCATTTTCTTCCATAGCAATTGTTGAAGAGAAAACATTAAATATCTTATTAAAATCTTCACTTTTAATTCCAAGACCAGTATCAGATATTTTAAAAGTCAAATTAGCCTTATTATCCTTTACATTAGATTTTATAGATAGTTTAATCACACCAGCTTTAGTATGTTGTGCAGAATTATTTAAAATATTAGAAAGTATTCTATATATTTTTACCTTATCCCCAAACATCTTAGTTGGTATATTAGGATCAACATCAACTACATATTTAACATCATCAGTATTAATTCTAGAATAGATAAAACTATTTAATTCAAAAAGTATATCTTTAATAGAATATTCAACATTATCAATCTTTTCCTTACCAGAATCTATTCTAGATAAATCAAGTATATTGTTAATTATCTCAAGAAGCGTATTAGCAGCCTTATCAATACTCTCTATATCTTTTTTCATAGAGGCTTCTTGTAAATCTTTTGTATTTAATAAAGATTCACTAAATCCCATTATTGTATTCATAGGGGTTCTAATTTCATGAGACATCTTAGATAAAAATGCCGTTTTTGCTCTATCAGCTTCTTCAGCTTCGCGTTTAGCAACCTCAAGTTCAGAAACAAGTTTAATATCTTGACTTTCTAAAGTAAAATACATAGATGTCATACAAAATGCAAACAAATATGATAAATCATTTATATCAGCATATAGATATTGTACAATTGACATAATTGAATAAAATATCAAAAATAATATTACAGGAACCCTTTTAACTGCATTATCACGACTTATATCTTTCAAAAGCACAAAAAGCATATATACGCCAACAAACATAAATATGACATACAATGAATAAACTGCGGGCCCCCCAATAACATAAAATTGATTATCAGAACCAGACGTAAATTTAATTTCTAAGAAACATGAAATTAAAAACATAATGGTTGCGAAAACAATAAGCATAAGCATTTTCTTTTCCTGAAAAAAATCAAGGGGATTATCATACTTTTTATCAACAGACAAACTCTTAACATATCCAATGATAACAACAAACCAAACAACATCACCTAAAATATATAATCTACACAAAAACTCATTTATTATAGGGATCTTATCTCTAATTGACATAGTATAAACACAAACAAGTTCTAATACTAACAAAACCATTGTAGTAATAAGTAAAAATCTATAAATACTATTTTCAAGACTCTTATATTTTTTCTTTGTAAAATATATAGCTGCAATAAAAGTAATAAATACCATTCCAGATAAAGTTAAACCAATACTATTAAGCACAATCGACACCTACCTTATTCTATACTAGAATAATTGTATCAAATTTCTATTAAAAAGTCTTTAATTTTAATTAAAAAGTAATAAATAATTTATTAAAAAAGATGAAACAAAGTTTCATCTTTACTAAGTATTATTATTCATCATCGTCATCAAAGAAATCATCAAAGAATCTATCTTCTCTAACTTCTTCATCAAGAGATATAGTAGGAACATCCTTCTTAACAGGTTCATCTTTTGGTTTAACCTCTTCTTTTACGACTTTAGGTTCAACTCTAGGTTTCTCTTCTTCAATCCTAGAAGGTTGTCTTAATTTTTCATTGATTCTTTCTTCTAATTTATTAATATCCATTGTAGATGATGTAGCCTTTTCCTTTTCAGGTTTAACTGGTTTAACATCTTTAACTGGCTTATTAGCTTCAGCTTTTTCTTCTTCCTCTAAAGCAGCAATTTTAGCATCTATTTTCTTAACTAAATCATCAATGTTAATTCCACCATTAGAGCCACCTGTTGGCCTAGATTGAGGCATCGGTCTATCTTGTTGACCAAACATAGGAGGCATGCCAGGGAATCCAGCACCAAATCCCCCTCCAGCAGGCATTCCACTTTCAGACATCATACTTTTAAGTTTTTCTTGTCTTCTAGTATTTACATAATCCTTAATATTAAATACCTTAACTTCTCTCTTTTCTCTTTCAGGATAAGTGGCTTTCGGATAAGACTTACCAAATTTAGATTTCATTTTAAAATACGGAGTGAATTTAGTTTTAAATGGTTGCATACGAATTCTAAGTATAATAACTTCAAATTGCTTCATACGTTGTAGGTCTGAAACAGTAACAAGCGGTGTTGAAGCAGTTTTATCATCCTTCTTAGACTTAACTTCACCACACATCTTACTAATTTCCTCCAAAGCTTTTAACTCAGTAGTAATAAGATAAATTATATTACCACAGTTACCACGAATTGTTTCGGCATTTTCTTTACCATAAACTTGATCAAGTTGTGCAAAGTTCTGGATAATCATAGTAAATCTAATACGTCTAGAACGCGCTGCAGTAATCATAGTAGTAATATCTTTTAAAGGTGGCATATTTGCAAACTCATCTAGCAAGAAATTAGTTCTTACAGGAAGTTTACCACCATGTTTCTGAGCAACTGAAATTAATGTTTCATAACATTGTTTCAATAATATAGTAACTAAAGAATGGTAAGTTTTCTTCTCATCTTGAATAACTATAAATAATGCAGTTGGTTTTTCACCAATTTCTTCAAGATTTACATCATTATATGCAAGCATCTCAGATAAATTTTCACGAGATGCAAATAACTTTATTTTTTGCTTAAATACTGCAATAATAGAACCTTTTGTTTCATTAGGAGCCATTATTGTACCTGAAGCATTAACATATGCAGGAGATGCAGGATCCTTAAAACTAAAATATTCTTTAGCATATGTAGAACCGCCACATTTTTCTTCTCCTACTGTAGTCATTAAACTAATAGTATTTATATTTACCTCTTCTGGTTTAGCATCTTCAAACATGCCAAGTGATAAACCAGAAAAATAATCGGCAGAAGTTTTTTCCCAGAATGGATCAGCATTTCCACTATTTTCTTCGTACAAAATATTAGCAGCCAAGTCATCTAGAAGCTCTATTGCCTTATCTTGATTACCAGATTTATACATATTATATGGAAGTGATAATGGATTCCATGCATTACCCTGTTGAGGATCACGGAAGTTTAATAGTAATATATTGTATCCCTTATCTTTTAACATATTAGCAGTAGCTTCGTAAATTTCACCCTTAGGATCAGTAATAATCATAGATTCTTTATGTTTAGCCAAGAGTTCTACAGTTGGAAAAATTACAGTCTGAGTTTTACCAGAACCAGTAGCACCAATAACTAAGTTATGATATTCACCATCATCAACCCATATTTCATTATCTTTTAATATTAAAGGAACCCCCGCAACAGAAGAATTAGGATCTGACGGATTAACATATTTTAATTCCTTCTTCATCTCTTTTTCTTTTGCCCATCTAGAATATCCTTTATCTTTCTTGTTAGTAGTAAATCCAAAGCCTTCTTCTCTTTCAAAGAAATATGAACTTACAGTAGCAAATATTCCACCAAGAAACAATATATAAAATAACAATGTAGTAAATAAATATTGTGGTCCAAATGCTGGAAATGGATTAAGTCCATAAAAATGACCTTCATTTAACAAAACAGGAATGTTTAAAACTCCTATTGCTACAACATATAAAAGGAATATAGCAAATAAAACAAATATCAATACATCCTGTGCATCTGCCCTAAACTTAAGTTTCATAAACATCCCTCTTCCTAACTATATTCTATTATTACGATTTGCTTTTTTTCTTAAGATTATTATAACAATAAATAGAGAAATTGCAATACATAAAACAACTATCAAAATAGTTCTAATAATTTTAGCAATTTGCTTTTTTGTTTTTTCGTTATTATATCCTTTTTCATATTTATCTTTATATAACTCAACATAAACATTTTTATCAGAATAATTAGTTCTATCAATATTCCAACGATAAGTATATCCATTAACTTCATCAGCATTATGTTTAGCAACCTTATGATTTGTAGATAACTCAATTGTAAGAGAATCTAGTTTTTTATAATCATCAAAAGCCTTAAATCCAATACTGGTAGAAAGAACATATCTATCATCATTACTCAAAAAATTAAAATACTTAAATGCCTTAGAAGGAATATAAGCGTTTGAATAATTAGAAACGTCATAATTATATTCATAAAGAATTCCTAATTTCGAATTATCATTTATTAAAGATTTTGTTATGTACTTACTACCCTCGTTCGAGAAGGCTTGTGTAAAACTATTTAATTGATTTGTAACAAGAGTACGATAAGTATATTGTTTAGGAATATATTCAGTTCCATTAGTAGATTGTGTTGAATATAAACTATAAACGCTATCCCAATCAATAGAGTTATCCTCATAAAATGAAAAGCTTTCATTAATATCATTATCAATTATTTTGACATCATAATTTGCTCTGCAACCACAAATAACAAAAATCAATAAAAATAGTATTAAAATTTTCTTTTTATGCATAATTCCTCCTACTTTGTCGATGATAAAAGTTGATCTACTGAATCATTAAAATCAACGGGATTATTATTAGTATCCCTAAGTTCAAAATGTAAATGAGGCCCAGAAGATATACCAGTATTCCCCATATAACCAATCAAAGTACCGGCAGTTACAGCATCTCCCTTATTTACAAGTGCCTTACTTAAATGGTAATACTTAAATATATATCCTTTATACTTGCCAGAATTAATTTTAATTTGTACTGATGTACCACTTTGACAATTTGGATCATACTTTAATCCAGTTTTAGCAGCATTAAACCTTCCATAAGAATTACATTGATCCCTAGTAACCCTAGAAACTACTCCATCATGTGCAGAATAAATTCCAATTGAATGACATCTAGAATCCCCATAATGACAAGATATATCTGTTGCTCCATGAAATTCTCCTTTCGGATAATACCATCCAGCGGATTTATATATTTTATTTCTATCACTTTTAGATATAGGAAATAAGCTTTCTCCCATAACACCAGTACCACCAAATGCATAAAGATCACCCACGCTGGCAGCACTAATACGTGAAATAGTAGTTCCATCCGCGTAAAAATATGTTAAAATTGCATCATATTTTGTACCTTGATCCTGCATATAATTAGCAGCTATTTGACTCATACCAGAACCATGTGCAGCAGTATGCAAATTACCATTAAGGTAACCTATTGGAACTTTTACTTCATGAGTTACATTGCTTGGTACTTTAGTATAGGTTCCATAGCAAAAATCTCCATCGCATCTATCATTCTTAAAGCGATCATACATTGCTTCAATAAGTTCGCCATTTAGAGTCAAAACCTCACCAGAAGTTTCTTCAACTGCTTTTTTAATTAAATCATTTACTCTGTCGGGCTTAAAAGTTTGCTTATTAGTAGAGTTCTCTATTGGCTTAGAACAATTAGAAGTAGTCTTTAAGGCAATAGTTCTAGCAGCAACAGCTTGAGCTTTCATTGCTTCAATAACTCCATTTTTAGAATATGCGTTTTCGGAAGCAACAACACCCGCTACATATTCTTCCAAATCATATACCCCGGGTTTGTCACCACCAGTCACCGAAATACCATTAGGACAACTAGCAAAAATAGTACCAGAGCCTTGTGAATACTCCTTAATATCATTATAATATAAATATATAAATTTAACGATTTCATTTTTCTTTTCTAATGAATCATCGGATTTACTTACATAATCCGCATAATAATCACCAACAAAATCATCAATCAACCACCAAAAAAACTCACTACCGGTTTCTCTATTTTCATAATCACCTTCATCAACAACATTTTGAGTATCTTTAAGCTTCTTTGCAACTTTCTTAATATATTTTTTCATTCTACTTTTTGAAAACTTAGAAATATTTGAATCATCAGGAATAGTATCTGTACCACTTTCTTCATCGATAGCAGCGCTTTCAGTATCTAAATCTGAATATTTGTCATTATCATCATATGCAGTCAAAACAGAAATAATCATAGCTTTATCGGCAGAATAATCTAAACTATATTTTTCAACATATTGATAAAATTTTTCGTATTTTTTGTCCAGTTTAGAAATATCAGCAGAACCAGTTCCTTCTTGATATGGATCCCCTTTAAAATATGTCTGACTATCAGTAAATTTTGAAGAAATTGCTAAAACAATAACTATAACTATAAAAAAGCAAAGTAAAATAGGTATTAAAGAAAAAGCTATCTTTTGCTTAATTTTATTTTTAACAATAATTTCAACTAATTTCTTTGTACCTTCTTTTATTGCAGAAATCGGGTTGGATGCATTACGTGCTGCTTCTACTGCAGGTTTACCTATCTTGGAATCAAGTAATTTTTCAGCAGCAAGTCCAGAACCAGGTGCCACAGAATCAGCAACGGTCTTAGCAGTTTTCTTAAACGCAGTTTCATTAATTTTTTTTCGCTTATTATCAAGTTGATTTTTCACACCAGCAGCTTTATTTTTAGGTGCGTTCACTTTATCCTGAATTGCTTTCTTTTTAGCGTCCATTTGTGCTTTTTTCTGCTTTACAGAATCAGGAAGTTTATCATTAATTTTTCCTTTTAACGCATCCTTTTTATCATCAATTTTGTCTTTTGCTTTTGCTTTAGCAGCATCTACTTTACTACCAATCTTATCATGTATCTTATTATTAATAGCATTTTTAGCTACACCGGTCAATCCACCATTTTGATAATCTTGTCTTAATTGGTTTGCTTTTGATATACCAGATGATAATTTAGAACCCAATGATTGTTTAGAGCCTGATTCTCCAGTAGCATCATTAGTATTAGTATTAACATTATTTTCATCCATATATATCACCACCTCACATCAAAACAAAATCTATTTATCTTATTTTAATCCTATAGTCCTCCGCCACTTCCAAATGAAGACAATTCCTCTGGAGTAACCACAACACTCATTCTCATTCTTCTATTACCACATACAAACAATGCTTCACCCTGAGAATATTGTTTAATACTTTCTGCCTCATTATCATTTAAATCAATTAGTTTGCTTAAATCCTCAACAGCTTGCTTTTTAAGACCCATTACTAAGTAGTAAGAAGCATTATCAAATATTGCTTTACCTTGCATTAATACCTCAGGAGCAGCAAAATCACTAGGTTGTTGAGTAATTATAATTGAACCAGTATTATATTTTCTAGCACGTCTTTGTACTTGTGCTAAGAAATCAGCACCAAGTGCATTATGATCTCCTAAAAGAACATGAGCTTCATCTATCATAAATACAGTATCAACATCTTTATCTAAACATAATCCCCAAGCATATTTTAATATATTGAAGAACAATGCATTCTTGATATTAGATTCAGTGTTCATTAATTCCTTTATATTAAATACTATAAAATCACTATCATGTTGAATAGTTGTATGTCCGTTAAAATAATATTTAAGTTCATTAGTAAATGGTCTGATCTTTAATTCTAGTCTTTCCATTATATCTCTTTCATGAGTATGTTCTGGCATACTCATTAATATTGCCTTAATAGTTTCGTATACATCAGAGAAAGTTGGATAATCATTTGGTCCATAATTATAAAAATCTTTATCAAAATCTATTCCAAATCTCTTATATGTTGCTTGTACAACCTCAGTAAATAAAGTCAATACATCCTCTTCAATTGATGGATCATAATATTTCATAAATGCTTTTAAAAATTGTAGGGTTCTAGTTAATACTGTATAACCAAGCCCTTGTTTAATCTCATCTTCATCAGCATCTATTACTATTTGTAGTGGATTTATCATACCATATTCTCCACCTTTACCAAGGTCAATAGTATCTCCACCATAAGTTCTAGCCATCTCACCTATTTCATCTTCAGGGTCGATTGCAACTATTTGACATCCATTTCTAATATGTCCACGAAGTAACAATTTAGCTGCGGTTGATTTACCGGAACCAGATGTACCAAGTAAAATCATGTTAGCATTATTTCTATTATTTTCTTTTTTAATTTTATATAAGAATTGATTAAATAATATAACACCACCAGAGAAATCAACTCCAAGTAAAACAGATAGTCCAGGATCTTTTATACTATCAAAGATAAATGGATACATCGCTGCAATAGTTGGAGATGGAATAGGAGTTCCAACTCTTTGTTCAATGTCCTGTGATGGAAAGATTGGTAAAATACTCTTTAATACTTTTTCTTGTTCAAAGCGAAGTGAAATAGCACGTAACTCCATCGCATCTAAATAGTTCTTAACATTAACTTTTTTAAGTTCAAGTTCTTCTTTAGTATCAGCAGTAATCATAATATGCATTTGAAAGTCAAAGATTTTAGATTGACTTGATGCAAGCATAGATACAAAGTACTCTAAGCTCTCAGCATCTTGTCTAATCTTCTCTTTAGCTGTCTGATCTTTTTCCTGACGATACTTTTCTCTTAAATCTGCTATTTGTCTATTAATCATCTTAGACATCATACTAAAAGGAACTGGTATATGTTTAATAACAATTTTAATACCACTCATAGAAGTAAGTGTTGATAAATAACCAGGTGAGATATATTTAGGATAAGAAATAACTGTTAAGATAGTCGCATACTTATCACTAATAAAGAAATCACTTGGATTAAAATGTAGTCCCTTAGGAGCTATCTGACTCTTTAAACTTATACTCATAATGGCATCACCGTCCCAAACTCAGTAGTTTTACCTCCATTTAAGAAGTTATCTAGAATTAATCTTAAATCATCATTACTAACTTGAGAAGCATTAAGTCCACAACTAGCTAATCCATTTATTAGTAATCTAATTCTCTTTTGTAAGTTATCTGGATTCTTATCTTTAAATAAGATGTAATACTCAGTATCAACAATACTATTATTCATAAAAGTATTACCCTTTTCTATATCTTGCATAATAATCTTACGAATAGCAGGAGATGGTGTATCATTATATAAAAGCTGTAACTGTGACATATATACAGATATATCAACCGGTCTATCCGCTACCACTAACCAAAATTCAAAATCAATCATATTATAAAAGTTTTTTAAACTAATCAAGACATTATCTTGAGCCTGAGCATCCAAGATAAAGATATTACGAGGAGCTATCTTAACTCCAGTAACTTTATTTTTATCACTACAGACAATCATACCATTTTGAATAGATTCAACTGGTAACCAATCTTCTGTATAAGCACTACCTATTTTTTTTGCCATCTGATACACACCAACCCTTCCACACATATCTTTGTCTATTTGTTAAAAAAGCATAACACTCTAAGATAATTGTTAATATATTATGATAATTAGGAATAGGAATAATTAGAAAAGTACAAATACCAGCAGGAAGCATAACAAGTACTACCTGCATAGTATCATTCATTGGCATACTAACTAACAATACCAAGGTTAAAAGTATACCAACTCCAAAGAGAATCAAATCAAATCCTCTAAATATTCCTAAAAACAATTCACCTTTTTTCGTATTAGCTGGTATTAAATAATTCATAAACTAGTCACACTCCTTTTCATATTAAGGTCTAGGACCTCCAGGACCAGGGCCTCCACCAGGTCCAGGACCGCCACCAGGTCCAGGACCGCCACCAGGTCCATGCCATTGTGATGGTGAACCTGCGCCTTGGGGAGCAAATGGATTATCATGATAAGTATCATTATCTACGTCTTTTGGAGTTCCAGGATTCCATCTATTTTCAGTTCGTTCACTAGTTGGATCATTCCACTTATCATGACTACCCCAAATTCTATCAGCAACAGTCTGGTGAGCTGTTCGACCACGACCTCTAGCATTATACATATCACGTCTTCCTTCGGCCGTATTAGTCATAGGTCGTTCTCCAAATAAACTTGGACGATGCTCCTCTTCAAAGCTTGGATTAACTCGATGAGTTTTAGCATATTCTTTACCTTCATCCCATTTCTTTTTAGCTTTAAAGGCAGCAGATGCTGTATCATTCATTTTATTGTACATATGATTTCTAATAATTTCATCTTGTTGGTCTCTTGAACCAGTCAAGGCTAATCCCTCTCTACTAGCATATTGGGCACGTTCATAGTCATTCATATTACCTTGAGTAAATCTTTCATATAAATCTTTAGCTCTAGCTGCTTCTGCATCTGCATTCTGTGAAATTTCCTTAGCAACATCAAGTCCAGCAGCTGTCACACCATAACGTCTAGCCATTCTTATATTGGCACTACGTGATAATCGATCTTGAATCCTATTTGCAATTCCACCACGAGCTTTAGGATCTCCTGTTCTAAGCTGGGCAGCAAGATCACGCCCTGCAGCCCAACCATGTGGAGCAGGCTTTCCTTGAGCAGCAGCTTCGCTAGCGGCTCCAAAAGTTCCCATAGCAGCAGCTCCAGCTCCAGCTAATCCTGCACCACCAAGTAATGAAGCAGTTCCCGCCATCATACTTGAAAGTCCAACATTTCCCATTGGTTTTCCTTTTATTCCTAAAATATCTTTAATAAATTGTGGAGCTTGTCTCATAAAGACAAGAATACCTAAAATTATAAAAATGAAAGCTACACCTGATGTAAATGTAAATCCTTGAACATTACTTCCAAAGATATCAAGTCCACCATTCATTATTATTTGAATCATAAATAAACCAAAATATACTATAGCAAGTCTAACAAATAAATCAACATATGTAGAAATCAAAGATTTAGTCCAGTTATCAAAAGCTCCCCCTCCTTGTTTAGGTGGATTAATATAAGAAATAATCGGTACAGGAGCAACAAGTCTTAAAACAGCAAGTTTAATAGCACGAACAGCTATATCAACAGTAAATCCCGTTATAATTAAAGCCATAATCAGCATTACTAATGCCCCAATAATTGGTGTATATTCAAAAGCATATTTTTCATCTGAACCTCTTCCACAAGAATCATTTATATGGCTTAAAATAACTTGTGGATCAACATTTTCTTCAGCATAATGTGATTCATTAACTTCCGCTGCACAAACTGTATTTGAACAAGGATCATCATCTGAAGCGTAGTCACAAGCAGGAAGAGTATCATCATTTACATTAATCCTTACAAACACTTTTAAAACAGTTGACGCCATACTATTTCCTATATCACTCAGATTATTAACGTCCATATCATCAGCATCTGCATTTGATGAAGTACCCAATATCAATTTAGCAAGAATATTTTCAGATAATATTGAATCCTGTGCTTTATATAAGACACCAAATAAAATTCCATGATCATTTATATAAGCATTAAGACTTTTAGCAGTAGCATTTGGAATATTTATTGGTATAACAAGAGTTAGCATAAATAAAGCTGCCACTATTCTAGTAACCATTTTACCTGGTCCATTTTTTTGATCTTTTACAACATCTGGGTTTATAATAATATTTAAAATTGACATAGCTAGTTTAAATATCATTAATATTCCTAGAATAAGTTGAATTCTTGAATAGAATACTTTGATAACATCGCCACTTATGATAGTAGCATTAGCAACTAAGAAAAACACTTTATAAATTCCGCCTAATAAAGTAGTAGCAACCCCATCAAAAATGGTACAGAAACTACGTAAACCATCATGGAGAATACCTGGTTCACTGTTTATCATTTACATCAACTCCTTTTTATTTTAAACCACAAGTTGGGTCGTTTATTCCATTTATTAGTCCAAGTAATAATTCTACAAAAGTAGGTACTAAGAATAACGCTAAAGCAGCTACTAAGCGAATAACAAGTCTTGATTGAGCTTTCTTAAAAGCATCTTCTTCACTTGAAGCTATAGCTTTAATAAAGTCTAGCGCACTAAGTAAGACAACTAAAATAGGTCCTGCTATTTTAATATAATTAAGTAATTTCTGAAGAAGCCAACCAAAACTCCCTTCTGTTTTAGTATCTATCAATTGACTACAATTATCATACTTTTGATTAAGGCCGTCTAAAGTGGCATTGTTTGTATAAGTTTTAGCATCTCCTGTATCATATTTAGCTTCTGCAGCGTTATATGAACCATTTTCAACATCTGATGGTCTAGTAAATTGAAAAATCCTAGTAGTACTAGTATGGCCACCATCAGCTTTCATAAATAATTTAGCTGTTGAACATTTACTACTCCAATATGTATCATAATCAGAAGGATTAACAAGAAAATTATACGTATTAGCACCATAATTAATATTACCAGTATTATTATAATTAATATTCTTAGCACTGCCAACCACTTTACCTCTTACCTTAAGTACAACTGAAAAGGTTCTTACTCCATTAGTTTCATAAGTTGAGAAATAAATTCTACCATTAGAAACATTTCTCATCTTCATTTCTCTATTTTCACAATAGGGCGTACGTTTCGAACTATTAGGGTCAGTACTATCAGGAGTATTTGTTTGGTTAGCATTATCAATAGTACTCTGATTACCATTTAAAACCATATTGATAGCAGAAATACCATAGCTATCTTGATTAACAAATTGTAATGAAGGACAATTATTTAATTTTTTATATGCTTTATAGAAAGCTCCATTTGTATCAAACATCTTCTTATATGTTAAAGTATGAGTTCCATCTAAATTAACACCAGAAACAAGAGTTGCTTCCTCTTTAGATTTAGACTTATCATTATTTACAAATTTTATTTTACCTTTCTTTACTGTTCCATCATTATATACAGTAATATCAAACTTAGCTGATTTTAAAGTACCAGATAAGCCTAAAGAATCAACATCCAAGCTATAAGTACATGTTCCAATCTTTTTCCCTTTAGCCAATACATCACTAGGCATCAAGAATACAAAAGCTATTAGTAATAAGGCTATAATATATATACTTTTCTTTTTCATATAATCCTCCACCAAAGTAAAGTCTAAGAAATAGACTAATCAAAATAATTGTATCAAAAAAAAAGAAAAATAGCAATTTATACTTTGCTATTTATTCAAACTTTTATTTGGCATGATTCCAACAATTACGCCAATCAGTAATACCCGTCGCATCTTTTCCTGCCGTAGTAGCAACCATCGATAAAATAACATTTACAAGTGTTACAATAAAGAATACTGCTATAGCATAAATACAACGTTTAATAAGTTTACCTTGTGCTTCTTTTACTTGTTTTTCATCTGACGCAATAACAGCTTTGGCTAAATCAAGTGTTCCAAGAACAATTAAAATAATAGGAATACCAATTTGTAAAATAGGAAATACACCTTTACGAATAATTTTAACTAAAAACATAAAACCATGGCAATACTTGTCACTTACAGGATTAGCATCTCCTAGTACTTGTACTAAACTTAATAAATTCATATCAATTTCTCCTTCTTAACTATTATAATATAAAATTTAACATTATTTGTCAATTATTAACGTTTGAATAATCCAAAAATCTTACCTTCATCTTTTACTTCTTCTTTATTTAAAAGACCAAGTTTGGTTAAAAAGTCAGCAATTACAGGACTTTTTTCTCTATCATTTAATGGAGGAATATTATAAAAAACCTTAGTTCTTCCTTCATATTCAAAGTCCATTACATCTTTACTAGTTAATAAACTTTGATTTAAGACAATCTTCTTTCCTCTTAATTCTTCAAATATCTTTCTATTTCTTCTCATCAGTTTATTGAGTTTTATACTAGATGGTTCTAAAAGATATAGTACATCTCCACATACACCATCATTATCTGAATCATTTAAATCAATAAGAATTACTGAAGCATCTTTATGTTTAACAATTTCTGTAATTAAATTAGCATCAGTTGTCGAAATCATATTTTTATCATTAAAATATAAAAAATCATGTCTATTTATTTCTAGTGCTAATACACTCATTCCATAAGTTTGTTCAAGTTCTTTCTTTAACATATAAATCAAAGTAGTTGAACCTGCATGATCTGTAATATTACGAATACCAATTATTTGACTACCACCTACAACTTTTTCGTTTATCGTACTTGATAAATCATTAAGTTGCTGAATATGTGCTACATCTTTATAGGTATTGGGATGTTCTAAACAATATTTAACTCCATCCAAGTTGGTAGTAAAGTTATAAATTCCCATTGAAATAATCTTTGATAAATAACTACTAGATGTTGAAAGCGAATTATTAGGAAGAACTAATATTATCTTTTCAGCATCTAATCCTATAGATATTTTTTGAATATTTGTAATATTATCATAATTTTCAATAGCAGTAACATCAAGAATCATCCTAGCATAAAAGAAGTTCTTAAACATGGAAACAATTTCCTCTGCTGTATGAACTCCCTCTACACTTTTCATCACGTCTATATCAAGGTGGGATAACATCTCTCTAGCTTCATTGGCAATTATAACGTACATATTTATCCCTTCCTTCTATCTAGTCATGGCTTGGCACCCATTCTTTGCATATACTGTTTTAGTATCACCTTTAACAGATAAAAAGTCAGGCAAACCAGTAAAAATTCTATTAAGAATAGGAACATCCATATTTACATAAGTCTTTACAGTATAGTAAACCCCGCGATAAGTAGCATCATCAGAGGTAATTCTATTGTTTCCTGTATTATCAAAGCACTTAATACAATAACCATCTTGACCACTACAATACCAACCATTTTTAGTATTGTTATTTCTAACTTTTTGTTGTTGTACAGAGGAAAGACCATAACCAGCTGATGTAACATAATTATGGATTAGTTCAGTTGTTTTACTATTTTGACTAAACCCTTCCCTTTCCTCAACAATATTAATTATTCCATTCTTGACACGAAAAGCACGAGTATAATTGACAGAGTATGCCATATACCCATTAATTAATATAACAAAGATTAATATAATTTGTAATGAAAAAACTCCACCAATTGCATCACGCACTTTAAATCACCTCTTTATTATTTAACAGTACCTTGTGACTGAACATTTTTATTCCATTGTTTTTGAATGTTTGGCTTAATAACATTTGGCCAAAACCAAGCAAAGAAAGTCGTAATTACTCCAATCAAAACAATAGTAACAACTGTCATATTTAATTCACCTGTTGCTTCCTTCATTTACACATCTATCTCCTTCCTATTATATACTTCAATTATAACAAATTTTTTTCCATTTGTAACTACTTTTTTATAAATATTATTAAACCATCATTGTCATCATAGAAATCAATATAACTCCCATGACACTTACACCCGTTACAACAAGCATAATCATAGTTTGTTGCTCCATATGATTAAGTCTTTCTTTATATTTAGTCTCACGAGCTTTTGCTTGTAAATTAGACACAGTCTTTGAAAACATTAAAAGTCTTTCTTGTTTTTTTTCTTGTCCACCTATTCCTAAACGATAAAGTAAACGCATCATTCGCATAGAATCTCTTACTGGATATTCATTAGCAAAATCCATATATGGTTGAATAGATGAATCACCTGCATTAATCTTTTCTATCATATTCTTAAGACCAGGTTTAAAAACATCTGGAGCATCAGCTATACTTTTACCAATAGCTACTGGTACTGTATAATGTTGAATTAATATTTCTAACCCTTTTAAATAATATGGTAACATTATATCTATTTCATATAAATGATTTTTATAATATTTTTTTAATCCCATATATGGATATTTAAAAGCTACAAAACCAACAATCACGGCTGCTAAAATATTAAGTAGGCTTATTGAATTAAGTGAAATAAATAAAACTACAAATATCGTTACTACACCAATATTAATTCTTTTTTGAAATAAGACATTACTATCAACTTTATCACCATATTTTGAAGCTACTAAGAAATCATAATCATCTTCTCTTAGAATATTAAAGTACTTAGTATTATCTTTAATAAACTTATCTTTATCAATAGTGTGATTATATAGTAAGACTCCTATAATTATTACTGCTACAATAATTACTTCCATATCTATTCAACCCCCACATTCTCATTATAATATTTTTCTCCTTTAAGAAGAAAGTATGCATTGAAGATGATGATTCCATGTAATATATATCTTACATAATTTTTATCTATTAGGGCTAAATAGTTCTCACGACCTAACATATACTGTACAAGCATAACTAACAAATATAAGATAACACCATATCTCAAGAATTTCTTATGAAACTGTGCCCTATCCATTCTATCACGATAAACACTTTCAACTAAAGTATCGATATCAAGTTGCATGTTTTCTAAACTTTCTCCTGTATCCCTTGCTCCTTCTTTAGTTATTTGTAGGAATAACTGATGCATATTTTTAACTATATAATAGGGATACTTTTGATTCATATATTCAATTGCTTCATCAATTGATCCATTTTCATAAGCCATATCAATCATTACATTAACATCAGCTAAAACAGGATCTTCTAATACTCCTGAATCCCTAACACCTTCTAAGGACTTAACGAAAGACTGAGTAGTAGCAAATTCCATAATAACGTTAGTGGTATAAACTTGTATTTGTTCAAAGACAAACTCACTATAAATTCTTTTACATCTTAAGAATGCAAGATATGGAACAGATAATATTGCTATTATTACATATGCTATACTAACTAATAAATTATAAAAGTATAAATATGTTACTATTCCAGCAAATCCACCTAAAATAACAATTTGCATTAGATATTGTTTAGCTGTAAACTCTTGTCCTAAATCCTTTGCTTTTTCCCTAACTACTTTAAACGAATAAGGGGCAAATCTATTATATAAAGTTTCTACTTGAGAAGTTATATATTTAGTTACATTCTCTCCTTGATAGTTTCTATAAAGAATAACTGCAACTCCAATTAAAATTAATAAGAAAAGTACCATACGTTTCCTCCTTCCTACAACATCTCATTTGGAAATGGAATTTTTGGTAAAGATATTTCCTCTTGACTAGTTTGATTTATTAAATTATTAGGATTAATAAATGTATTTGTATTTGGAACTTCTACTTGTCTTAATTCATCGTCCATATTTTTCATTGAATCATTATTAGTAATTAAATTACTAATATCTATATTTTGATTTTCTAAATATGCAAGCAAGTTTTCACTAGGCATATTCTGTACTGGTTTTTTACCAAATGTTTTTTGATAAAGAATATGTGAAATTGGTTTATTATTTTCATCTACATAAAATTCTACTACTTCGTCGACTTCACGATGGAATTTTCCATATTCTTTACTATAGTATGCTTTGATATGGACGCCTAACTGAATATAACGATAAATTGTTGTTAAGAATTGATCAACATCTATATCAGTTTCCAAAAGTGAATATAAACGATAAGGGATAGCACTAGCTTTATCAGCATGGATTGTTGATAAGATATTATGTCCTGATGAAATTGAGTTTCTAACTGCTGTTACTGCTTCTGCACTACGTACTTCTGAAAGTAGAATCCACTTAGGATTTTGACGCATACAAGTTACTAAAACATCAGTATAACTTGCTACATTATTGGTCTTCATTGCTACAATATCTCGATGAGGAAATATCTTATCTAAGTGAAGTTCTAGCGTATCTTCTATTGTAATTATTTTTTCATTTTCTTTAGTATGACTAGCTAAATACTTAACAAACTCTGTTTTACCTGAACCAGTTTCCCCACAAACAATAATATTGCAGTGCCCTTCTACACATTTTATTAATATATCGTGTATATTGGCAGTAAAATAATCTTCTTTTAATAATTTTTCTTTTGATAATCTAATCTTGGCTGGTGTTTTACGAATAACAGCTGCTATTCCATTAGTAGCAATTGACTCATGTACAAAGTTTAAACGGAGTTCTGCACTTTCAGCATCTAAGAACGGTTTAGCATTATTGAATGTTGTTCCCATTACATTAGAACACTGAAAAGCAAGCTTTTCCATAAAGGCATCATTAAGTCCCGTAACCTCTACTCTTTTTGAACCATAAGTTAGAGAACGAATCCATACTTGTCCATGATTAGAATAAGAAATATCCGTTATATCATCATCATCTAACATTGGTTGTAAAACACCAAAGTCTAATTTATCAAAAATAGATTCGTTCATTATAATTCCTTCTTTCTATTGAGCAGCTAAATCTGCTTCTGTCATGGCAGTTACTCTATTAATAAAGTTCTTTAAATCATCATTAGATATTTTAACATCTCCAGGTTTTTTCTCTAAACTTTCATTTGTTGGTACTGGAATAATTTCAGAATCATAAGCTCTTAAATATGATGCTTTACGAAGTAAGATGTGATAATCTTCTGGTACTGCAAATATTATTTGAGCTGGAGTTCTATTTTCTTCCGTATTAGCAAATACAGATTGACCATTACTATCATATACACCTAAGACTTTAACATTTTCTAATAATTTACCTACCATAATTTTATCATTATCCTCAGTTACTGTTTGATTATTATCCACATGATTCATAACTTTTAAGTAAATATCAATGTAATTACCTGGAACAATTGAGTTACTATAAGTACTTGACATATCAACTTCTAGGTTATATAAAACATAATTTTTTGGATAATCTAAAATAATATTTCCTGGAAGTGCTTCTTTGCTTACAACACTTCTTCCATAAAATATACTTCCTTCTGGAATTACACTATCTATAGCAGAATACATATCTACTACATCTGACTTTTTAGTAATAGCATCACCTTTTAACATAGCTGGAGGTATTTCCATAGTTCCTATCATATCTTCTGTTATTTGGGTACCTGGATTAATTGTTTTTAAAGCATAAGGTACGCTTACCGGATTAATTGCATTTTTAACACGCATATTATAACCAACATACAAAACTATAATAGCTAGTACAACTCCTACTACAGTTACCGTATTTTTATTGGCAAAAAACTTTTTAAATCCTACACTAATATTATTCATTTTTTTCCTTCCCTTCTATTCTAACTAGCTGCTAAAGCTTTTGTATAGACTTCATCTATCTGACTATAATCTAGCTTTCCACTATTTACTAGTTTAGTAGTTAATACATTTTCTTTATAGTTTGTTTCCATAACACTGCTTATCTTATTTGAAATATTTAGATTGTCTCCATTAAAACTAGTTGCAGTTGATGAGTCTATTTTTATGGTTACTTTAGGTGGTGTTTCATTAATATCATAAAACTTAATATCATATTCCCTATCATTGGAAACGTTTTGGGCTAAGCGGCGCACAAAACTTTCAGCAAATTTTTCTTTGTCCATTCTATATAGTCCACCGCTTAATCTATAATACCCAATATCTATTGCATCTACCATAGCTGCTTCCGTTGTTTCTTTTAATAAATAGTAATCTAATTCATTTCCTGTTTGATAACTTGAAGCTATATTAATTACTCCAAAGGTAAACATGGCAAGCATTATAATACCAACTAATAACATTGCTTTATTCATTATTAATTACCTCCTTGTTGATTACAACTTCTTGAACTTGTTTGGTTGTTACATCCTAGCAATCCACGTTTAGTTACTACTTTTTTACCAAGCTTGTCTAATAGTTTACTTCTATATACTGTAACGCCCCAAGTTCCTTCACCATTTATTCTATTAACTGGTGAACCATTATTAGAATTGTTATAAGTTTTACCTTTATTATAATTTCTAATCTTGGTTATTGCACTCTTAGTTAATTTAATATGATAATCTAGATATTTATTTTCCTTATCTTTATCATATACTGTATCACCAGTAGTTTCTATTGCTTTGACTAGTGTTGATGGATCAACTTTATAATTTCTATTATTAACATTCTTAGCTTCATTACTCCAGTTAAATCTAGGTGTACGATTAGGGAATAAATTAGATAAGTTAACAGAACGAACTTTTACTTTAGAAATAATATTTTCTCCATTACCACCATTATTACATTTACTTCCTGTACATGGAGTACAATTATTTCCGACACAATCTTTAGGAGTACAATTATCTCCAACACAATCACCAGTATCAGGATTTTTTAAAGCATAGAAACATGAGAAATCAAAATTCCATTTACTATAACCATAATTTCTTATTGTACCTTTAATATTGTATTTATTAATCTTCTTTGGTTTTGCTACTTTATTAGTATCATCTATTTTATAGTCATACCAATTAACATTAACTTCTTTAGTTGATAGATTTGTACAATAAGAGTTTCCTATTGCTACATAGAATGGTAATTTATCTTTAGTAATTTCAACTTTAGTTTGACCAGTTTTTACATTAATATAATTTTTAGGGAATGAAAGAGTTGTATGATAATCATAACAAGTATTTCCATTCTTACAAGCTGGAATACCAGATAATTTACATGAGTTTTTATCATCACAATAAGCTTTATAATCACTTGAGTTTTTATCTAAGTTACTGCAATACTCTTGATTTTTATTAGCACATTCACCAGTTATACACTTACCATTTGTATTTATTATCATAGTTTTGTTATTACCAGTTACTGTACTCTTATTGTTACCACTTTTTCCTTGATCAACTTTTTGATAAGCTTTATATGAATTTCCTAGGTCATTACCAGTATTTTTACTAGTCTCATCTACTTTGATTGTATAAGTTGATGTTGCTGTAGTATAGCAAGACTTGCTTGACTTAACACAGCTTTTCTTTTCATTAATATATTTTTTTAGTTCTGCTTTATAAATCATATTAGCTTGAGTATTAGTTACAATTGCCCATTTATTACCAGGATATTTATTATTACCTTTTCTTATTATGTTAGTGCATTTACTTGAAACGCTACAACTTTCTCCACAGTTACTAGTAATAAATGAACTACCACCATCATAACTTATTTGATGTCTTAGTAAAGAACCTGCAGATTGATATTTATTATTAGCTTTATCCTTTAAAGTACCTGTTGGAACATATCTATGAATTCTACTAGTTCCTGGATAATGATATTGACCATTTAATTCTTTAATTGTTAATTTAGTCTTATCAATTGATGAGAAGTAATATGGACTTATTTTACTTAAACAACCACCACTATTCTTTAATGTATAAGTTCCATTAGTTAAATCATATGAATAATATCTATAAGATGGATACCATTCATATCCTGCTGTTAAACCATAATAACCACCTGGTAAAAGTTGCTTAGAATAATAAACTTTACTAGCTAAGTCATTTAACTGGGCATCATTCATTGATCCAGTTGATGCTAAATATGAATCTGTATAACAAGTAACTTTAGTAGTTCCTACATTTACTTCTCTTAACTCAGTACCACTTAACATTTCTGGTTCAATAAAGGTATTAGAACTTTTCAATCTATTTAAATATTCTTTAGAATCTTTAGAACTTTCTTTAGTCTTTTTTGTAGTAGTATCTTTTTCATATACTTTAGTATAACATTTGTTAATACAAGCTTGAGTATACTCTCCATTATCACATTCTTCTACACAACTATCAAATTCATCATTTGGTCCCCCCTTATCAGTTCCTCCAGAACAATAACTTGGAGAAATACAGCCCTTATATCTTGTAGGTTTTGTACCTGTATATTTAGAAGAACAAGCTACTTTTGTTTTAATGTCAACAACATAGCTGAAGCACATTCCTGCTTGAGTGATTACTGGTGGATCTAGTGTAACAATAGCATCTTCTCGACAAGTAGTAGCACAATTATTAGTAGTACTTTTAGTACTAGTATAAGTATATTTTTTAACTGTCTTACCATCATTTTTACCATGATCACAAGTTAATTTATTAGCTTTAGATATATCTGTTATTTTAATAAAACTACTATCTTGTAAATCATCAAGAGAGGCATCTGAATCTGGTAATAGACCAAAATCACGTTCTAAAGCTTTTGTTTCTTCATCATCTTCTACTGTCGTTTCATCTTCATTAGGAACAAATGTATAAGTTTTTTTAACAGTTGCACAATTTTTAGATGTTGTTAAGTTAGCTGCTGGGGTGAAATAAAAAGTAACTGTTGTATCCGCATAACCTTTATTTTGATCAGCTACAAGATCTAGATTAATATTACCATTAACATCAGGTTCAGTTAACCCAGTTGGTGTATCATTTTCAGTAGATGAATTATTTACATATACTTTTACATAATTCAAATATTCCTTTTTTATAGTGAATGTAATAATATTATGTGCCTCTTTATAAGGATAACCACTATATTGTTTAAAATAATTAGACATATAAGTATTAGTTGCCGGACAGCTTTCAGCACTAGTTAAAGTAGGAACTGATATAATTGATATAAAAAGTACAGAAATTACTGCAATTATACTAAACTTCTTCATTTTTAACACCTTCTTTCATCCTTTCTTCGATTGGCTTATAGTTCTTATTAATTTCAACTTTACTAATATTATTTTTTTCATTATCTCTTACTTTTCTTGCATCTACTACAAAACTATAGGCATTTCCTCCATAAAATCTAGTACAAGTAATTAAACTAAGAAGTTTATCATCCTTATTAACATCAACATCAATATTATACATACTTGTTTTTTTAGCTTTTTCTATATATTCTTGTTGTTCACTTTCTGTGTAAATATCTTTAAATGATGCTGATTGATCATTTTCTACTAGGGAAACAGCATATATTTTATAAAGTGCCTGCTCATTATTAACAGTATAAGCTATATATTGATTATCACTAATAAACGATGGATATATAAAACTAAGTAGTTGTTCAAAGCCACTCATATTTTTGTCATTTATTATTGGCTTTCTTGATACATTTCTTATATTGTGTGATATATAACTAACATGATTACTTTTTAAATCAGGATGAGCATATATCCAAGCATAATTATAGTCTCTTCTATTGATATTCGTATTGTCTGTTACTTGTATAAGTGGTAAATCAATATTAGTCCCTTCCACAGTTAACCAGCCAACTACACTATCGCCATACTTTTTGGCCTTGTTAATTTCTGTTGTTTTATCTTCTAATTTAAGCTTGCTACTTTTAGGTTGTATGCTTATAAAATAGAGGATAAAACTTAGAACAAAGATTAAAATAATTAAATAAATATACATTTTTTCTTTTTTATTTTTCATCATACTACCTCTCATCTATTTTGATATTTTACATGAACTAGTTACACAATTTCCTGATTTAACATAGACATTTTTATGAAGATAAGCTTTAATTTTTACTCCAGCAGTTCTACCCGTTTCTTTATAATAGAATGCTGTAGTTCCATCCATGTCTATCATAGTCTTATTTTCTTCTTCTTTTGAACCATCAATTAGCCAATAAGCCATTTCCGTATTATTAATTGATCCACTAAATAATTCAAAGACGGAAGGAATCATTAACTTGCCAGTATATTTTTTAGTTTCATGTTTTCCTTTGTATGTTACTTTTTCTTTATATATAGGGACAATGATATCTTTTTTAACAAAGTAGTTAGTATCTATATAGTTTGCTAAAACATTATTAATTTGATAAGCAATATTACCTTTTTCTTTTGGATTATATATTTTAACATTACTATTTGTATCGTAAGAAATATCAGTATCAATACCATCAAGCATTAATGGAAAAGTCATTATAACTTTTGTAGTACCATCTGTTTCTTTGCCAGCAACAATATAATCATAACCAGCATATTCTATACTAGTACCTATATCTAATTTATTTACTTTCATGTTTCTAGTTGCATAAGTTTCTGTACCAATTAAATAAGGTGAATCAATACTACCATCGCCAGATAATATTTTTATATTTTTCTTAAGAGTAATAGCTGGTCTAATATTAAGTAAAATATCATCTTTATAAGATTCTTTAGCATTGGATTTTATTGACCATACCTTACTATTACTATCCAGATTATTATACCATGTTCTAGCCATTATTTGTAAATAGCTATTACTATTTTGATCAAGACTGTTATTATAATCTTCTATGGATAAAATTCCAACTTTTTTACTTGATGTATATTTATCACAATTAGTTTTAGATAGATTATCATCAGTAACTACATCATTACACCATTTAGTATCTACTATTAATTTTTTACTTTTATTATTTAGGGAAGCGTAGAAATAATCATTTAACCACTCATCCATATTACTACCATCAAACTTACCATTTTTTGCTCCGTAATCAATATTAGCTATAGGATCTTCACTTACAATAGTAACAGTATCATCTTTATTAACTTTTACTATTCTAAACAATATATTATTAAGTTTCAAATAATTATCAACATATTGTCCTTTATAATAATTATTACTACTAGTAGTATCATTCTTAACTACACTACTTAAATTTTCTATTACTTCTACTTCTCTTGTTACTACAGTTTCGTTATCTAAACTATCTGAAGCAGTATATTTTATTTGATACTTACCTATTTTATTGGTATCTACTTTGCCACTTATAGTAACATCGCTTACTTTTAATTCACCATCTTTATTGTCTTTTACAGTTAAAACTCCTGGTTCTTTATAAGTGTCTCCTTTATTTATAGTCATTTTTTTAGTTCCTTTTAAATTAATAATCGGACCAGTATAATCAACATTGCTATGTCTATTACCACATTTCAAGTGCGTGTAATAAGCATAACCTCCACCCTCATTTCTCATTTTAACATTACTATTTCTAATATCACAAATATTATTTTTAATACTTAATTCATCCAAATACTTTTGTCTAATAAGCACTTCAAGAGAAACGGTAGATACACGTCCCTCTTCTTTTGGTAAATTACGTCTATTTATTTCAAAATACCTTTTTCCAGCTGCACTTAATATTTTTTCATTATGCCTAAAAGCGTTAACAGGATAAATTACATAATTCCATAAAAGAAACAACACAGTAATTATAACTACCACTAAAACAACAATTTTTACTATTTTTTTCTTATCCATTTTAATTTCCTTCCTTACTTCTTTAAGTGATATGTATATTTTTTACCATTTACCGTATAAACCAAATCTATTTTTTTAGATTCTTTAAGAGTACTAGGCACTTTAAAGTATAATGCTTTAGTTGTATAATCTTTACCAATGGCATCTGTACAGTTCAAGGTATGTACCTTACCATTACTATCCTCATATTTAATTCTAGCATACTTAGTTGAAAAGTCAACAAAAGTTTTTGAATCAAAGTATTCGCTAATGTAATTTATTTGTAAAATATCATTATTATATGAAGATACAGTATCAGCATTTACTCCACAACCACTACTTAAACACTTATATGAATAATAAACAGCTTGGTTAGCTATTTGATATGATGTAATAGTAAAATCTTTTTTATCAATAGTCATTTTCTGATTAATTTTTTTTGTCTCTCCATTTGTTATTTCACGATAATCTTTTAATTTAAGTTTTACTTTTCTTAATAGAAGTGAATTACCAAGTCCTTGATAATATAATATATAGTTTCTATTCTTCCAGTTTTTATCTACTCTATAAATTAATATAAAGTTTTTAGTCTCATTGTTTTTAAAGGTAGCATTATCATATACTTTTCCATAACCAGCAAAATATGGTTGGTACTGTGGTAGTTTTTCCCCCTCATTATTTCTATTTACCAAACGAAATCTATCTATATACATATCTCGTTCTCCAGCTAAATTCTTTACTGATAATTTTATTATTACAAAAGAAGAATCTTTTTCGATTAAATCTCCATTATCTTTATTATTTGTTATATAGCTATCTTTTACTGTTATTTGATAAAAATTAGAATTAAAGGACTGATTTTCTCTATAGATTCTATGAAGTACTCCAAAATAATAATAGTTATAGCCTATTATAAGTATAACTAATAAAGAAAGTAAAACTCGGCAGATAAATTTATGTTCATAATAAAGGTATTTTAGGCTTCTTATTAATTTATTAAATAATCTTTTGATTTTATCTTTATCAAATTCAACATTTACTTCAAACTCTTCTCTATCTTCTTCCTTTATATCTAAATATTCTTTATCTTTTTGAAAGCCAAATTTATTAAGATCAATTCCTAACATTCTAATTATCAGTAAAAGAATTATAATGAACTGAGGAATATAAGCAATAAATAGTAAGTCTCTAGCTGCCATTATTTTAGTAATATCAGAAACTTCATTATAGTTCATAAAATAGTTTCTAATATAAAACATTATTATTAGTAGGAAGATATAATCAAAAAGTGGTAACAAGTATACTTTCCATGGTTTTTCCTTATGTCTTAACAGTATCATTAGAACAATAAATGTCAAAACACATAGAATGATAATAATCACTGGTAAAAAACCAACATAGCTTTTAATGGATTCTAAATCAGTATTATAACTTTCTGTTTTAATAAATTCACTTACAAAAGTTCTTAAGGCACTTGTCTTATAAAATATATAAAAACTAAGTCCTAATAATATAAGGTGAATTCTTTGAAAATACTGTATCAAAAATGCATAAGGTTTTCTTAAAATCATCTATTAACACTCCCCTATTCTCTACTATTTAAAGTATAGCATGAATATTTTCAGATGTAAATTATTTACAAATACTATTTTTTATTGTTATAATTATTTTTGAGGTGTAAGTTTAATGAAGAAGAAAAGTTTTATTCTTTTAACAATATTTATAGGTATTTTATTTCTAACTGGCTGTTCTAATAATTTAAATACAGTAAAAGAAATTGACTTTACTACTTTACAGAGTAAAATTGATAATAAAGAGTCTTTCATCTTAGAAGTTATTCAAACAGGATGTTCTCATTGTGAGGAATTTTCTCCTAGATTTAGAAGTGTTCTAAGTAAATATAATCTTACCGGATATTCAATCAATCTATCTAATTTAACAGAGGAAGAAAAGAGTAAACTTTATGATATAACTGAAATATCTGGAACACCTACTGTCTGTTTTTTTAAAAAAGGGCAAGAAGAAGTTATGAGTAAATTAGTTGGAGCAGTTAGTAATAAAGAATTAATAACTAAGTTAAAAGATACTAAATATATAAAGAAGTAGGACTAGTTTATTAAATACTAGTCTCTTTCTATTATGTACAGAAATTTATATACTAATAAAGAAAACTTGATTGAAATAATGGCTCTTCGAAATTCAGTGGGAAACTATTTTAAACAATTTACTTATATTTAAAGGATAAGTGGCATTTTAAAGTTTAAATTTTAATTATGCCACTTTTTACGCTTTCTAAAGATAGTTTTTTTTAAATATATAAAATACTCAAATTTTTTATATCCGAACCCCACTCTTTATTTTATTATTTAATTTCTCTTTAAAACCATTAGACAATCTTTTATCCACTACTATATAATCTAGCCAACATTTTAAATCATTCTTAGTATCTTTAGATTAACTATATCCAAAAATATTTTTTTAGTTGATAACCTGTTTTTAAATCATCATTTATCATAATAAATCTTGTATAACTTACTAGGCATTATGACACAAAAAAAGTGGAAAGAAAGCAATTGCCTCTTTCACACTGAATTTCGAATATGACATCTTACTTTTTCCCACTAAACTTCGAATTTACAGAGTAGTTGTTCCACACTGAACCTCTAAAGTGACATTAATTTTCTTCCCACTGAATTTCGAAGAACCCTCTTTTTTATAATATTTTTCTTTTAGTTACAAAAAAGTTAATTTTACTACATTGGTGTACATCCCTTATCACCAAGCATAAACTTTTTGTGATCAACTGTATCCC